>Ga0209963_1000171_pt1 | contig 209764 bp, 206 predicted proteins | sample ThiBio_1000_biof_2_FD_183957 | JGI IMG/M metagenome (GOLD analysis project Ga0209963, IMG submission 183957) | Wastewater bioreactor microbial communities from Cape Town, South Africa - Thiocy_cont_1000_biof (SPAdes) | ecosystem: Engineered > Bioreactor > Thiocyanate-remediating >... | reverse complement strand
CCTCCTTGTAGCCGGCATTGGCGATCGCGGTCTTGATGGCGTCCTCGGTCAGCGCGCCTTCCGGCGGCTGCGTGCCCCAGTGAGTGGTCGTGGTGACGATCTGCGTGGTGGTGCCGGATTGCGCGGGAGCGGGCGCCTGCTGCGCCATGGCGGCCGTGCACACCGACAGGCCGATCAACAACGGAAGCGTGCGCTTGGTCATCAGTGACTCCTTCTTCGGTGACGTCGCCAGCCGGCCACGACGGGCCGGACACCGACTCGTGGGGAGTTCGATGGAAGCAGTGCCGGTGAAATGGCTGCGTGAACGTGGTGAATGAGGATTAAGCAGACGGTTCCACCGGGACGCCGTCGCCCGCAGGAACCCGCTCGCGGGCGATGCTCTTGTCGGGTGTCGGGGTTCGACAGCCGCAAACCAGAAAAGCATCGCCCGCGAGCGGGCTCCTACGGGTGTGACAGGAGTCGGCAGGGTGTGAGGGCGATCAGCCTTCGCCCATGCCTTCGGCCGGTTCCGATGCGCGGCCGGCGCGCACCTTGTCCTCGATCTGCTGGCCGATCTTCGCGTCCACGCTCTTCCAGTATGCGAAGGCGCGTTCCAGCACCGGGCTGCGCACGCCACCGAGCAGGCTGCCGGCGACCTGGTCGACGAACTGGGCGCGCTGGGCATCGTTCCAGACTTCGCGCACCAGGGTGCCGGCCTGGCCGAAGTCATCGTCCTCGGCGTGCAGGGTATAGGCGCTGCGCACCATCTCCCCGTCGGCTTCCCAGCCGTTCTCGACCGCTCCGGTCTCGTCCGACCACGGGCGACCGCCGCTGTTGGGCGCATGCACCGGCGCGTTGCCGCTGTGGTGGTAGGCCATCTGGCCATCGAACAGGTACGTGTTCACCGGCACCTTGGGCTGGTTCACCGGCAGCTGGTGGAAGTTGGTGCCGATGCGGTTGCGCTGTGCGTCGGCGTAGGCAAAGGCGCGGCCGAGCAGCATCTTGTCCGGCGACAGGCCGATGCCCGGCACGGTGTTGCCCGGCGAGAACGCGGCCTGCTCGATCTGCGCGAAGAAGTTCTCCGGGTTGCGGGTCAAGGTCATCGTGCCGACCTTGATCAACGGGTAGTCCTTGTGCGGCCACACCTTGGTGAGGTCGAACGGATTGAAGCGATAGTTCCTCGCCTCGGCGTACGGCATCACCTGCACCGACAGATCCCATGCCGGGAACTCGCCACGCCTGATCGCGTTGAACAGATCGCCGCGGTGGAAATCGGCATCCTGGCCGGCCATCGCCGTCGCCTCGGCGTTGTTGAAGAAGGCCATGCCCTGGCGCGTGTGGAAGTGGTACTTCACCCAGGACTTCTCGCCGGCGGCGTTGATCCACATGTAGGTGTGCGAACCGTAGCCGTTCATGTGGCGCCAGGTGCGCGGCAGGCCGCGTTCGCCCATCACGTAGGTGACCTGGTGCGCGGTTTCCGGATTGGACGTCCAGAAGTCCCACTGCATGTGGTTGTCGCGCAGGCCGGAGTCGGGCAGGCGCTTCTGGCTACGGATGAAGTGCGGGAACTTCATCGGGTCGCGCAGGAAGAACACCGGCGTGTTGTTGCCGACGAGGTCGTAGTTGCCCTCGTCGGTGTAGAACTTGAGCGAGAAGCCGCGCACGTCGCGCCAGGTGTCCGGGCTGCCCGATTCGCCGGCCACGGTGGAGAAGCGCGCCAGCATGTCGGTCTTCGCGCCCTTCCGGAACAGCGCGGCGCGCGTGTAGTGCGACACGTCCTCGGTGGTTTCGAACACACCGAACGCGCCGGCGCCCTTGGCGTGCGGCTGGCGCTCGGGCACCTTCTCGCGGTTGAAGTGCGCCATCTGCTCCAGGAAATGCACGTCGTGCAGCAGGATCGGGCCGTTCGGGCCGATGCTCAGCGAGTTGCGGTCGCTGACGGCGGGGGCGCCGGCGCCGGTGGTGGAGCCGCCGTGGGGTTTGTTCCGGTCGTCGGACATGGGTTTCCCTCCTTCGATGAGAGCCGGCCTGGGTGACTGCATCCAGTCTGCCTCCGGACACGTAAACAAGCCATTCGGTTTTGCCGATCGCCGCGATAGGCAAGGCCGCGGCGATACGTGAACGAGCACGGTTCTCCCGGGTGGATGGAGAAGCGCGGCGATGAGGAATATCGTGTAAGGCTGTGCTCCGGTTTCTCTCCCATCCCCCAACCCCAAGGAAATGCCATGACCACCAAAGCCTACGGCGCGTACGCTGCCGACAAGCCGCTGCAAGCCCTGGACATCGAACGCCGCGCGCCCGGCCCGCGGGATGTGCAGATCGAGATCGCCTATTGCGGGGTGTGCCACTCGGACCTGCATACCGTGCGTTCCGAGTGGGGCGGCACGCGCTATCCCTGCGTGCCTGGCCACGAGATCGTCGGCCACGTCAGCGCGGTGGGCAGCGAGGTCGGCGGCTTCAAGGTCGGCGACACCGTGGGCGTGGGCTGCATGGTCGACAGCTGCCAGCATTGCGCGGCCTGCGACGAGGGGCTGGAGCAGTACTGCGAGAACGGCTTCGTCGGCACCTACAACGGCCGCACGACCGATGCGCCCGGCCATACCCTGGGCGGCTACTCGCAGCGCATCGTGGTCGACGAGAAGTTCGTGCTGAAGATTCGCCATCCCGAGGACGAGCTGGCGGCGGTCGCGCCGCTGCTGTGCGCCGGCATCACCACGTATTCCCCGTTGCGGCACTGGAAGGCCGGCCCCGGCAGCAAGGTCGGCGTGGTCGGCATCGGCGGGCTGGGCCACATGGGCGTGAAGCTCGCCCATGCCATGGGCGCGCACGTGGTGGCGTTCACCACCTCCGATAGCAAGCGCCAGGCTGCGCTGGAGCTGGGTGCGGACGAGGTGGTGGTGTCGCGCAACGCCGACGAGATGACGGCGCACGCGGGCAGCTTCGACTTCATCCTCAACACCGTCGCGGCCAGTCATGTGCTGGACGACTACACCAGCCTGCTCAAGCGCGACGGCACCATGGTGCTGGTCGGCGTGCCGGAACACCCGCATCCGTCGCCGAACATCGGCAACCTGATCTTCAAGCGCCGCGCGATCGCCGGCTCCCTGATCGGCGGCATCGCCGAGACGCAGGAGATGCTGGATTTCTGCGCCGAGCACGGCATCGTCTCGGATATCGAGATGATCCGCGCCCAGCAGATCGACGAGGCCTACGACCGCATGGTCAAAGGCGACGTGAAGTACCGCTTCGTGATCGACAACCGCTCACTGGACAGTTGATCCGCATGACCCCTCCCCTGCGATGGCAGGGGAGGGCCGGAGCGGGCCGCTCTTCGCGGCTTGCCCTGCTCAGCGCCAGTTCGCGTGTGCCTCCCAGAAGGTCACCGCACGCCGATACGCGGCGCGATCCAGCGGCACGCCCGAGCCGCCTTCTTCCACGCCCAGCGCATTGCGCAGCATGGTGATCGGCACCATCGGGATTTCTTCCGGTTCGGCGGTGTAGAGACAGCCGACCACGCCCCAGTCGGCGTCGATCGGCGAGCCTTCCTTCGCCAGTTGTTCGCGGCTGTAGAGGATCGGCAGCAGGTAGTTCGCCACCGGTGGGTCGATGCCCTCGAACCAGCGCACCAGTACCGGCAATTCCTCGGTGCTGCGCGCCTCGTAGGCCGAGCGCAGCAGATGGCGGTTGGCTTCGGTGATCGGCGTGGCGGTGCAGCGCGTGGAAGTCCAGTTGCGGTGCACGTGCAGCTTGCAGAACGGCGCGTAGCCGTCGAGCACCTTCAGCGGCGTCTCGTTGTTGAGGCGCTGCTCGAAATCGTCGGCGCTGCAATCCTGGATGGCGCTGGGTCGCTTGTCGCGGGGGAACAGGCGGGTGCGGGCGAAAGGAGTGAGGACGATGGACATGAGGCCGGGATTCTGGATGGAGGATTCGGGTCAGGCCACGAACTGCAACCGCGCCAGCTCGGCGTACAGGCCGCCTTCGGCGAGCAGGCTTTCATGCGTGCCTTGCGCCACGATGCGGCCGCCGTCGAGCACCACGATGCGATCGGCGCGCTGCACGGTGGCGAGGCGATGGGCGATGACCAGGGTGGTGCGGCCCTGTTCCAGCCGCGCCAGCGCCTGCTGGATGGCGGCTTCGGATTGCGCGTCCAGCGCCGAGGTGGCTTCATCCAGCAGCAGCAGCGGTGCGTCGCGCAGGATCGCGCGGGCGATCGCGATGCGCTGGCGCTGGCCGCCGGAGAGGCGCACGCCGCGTTCGCCCATCTCGGCCTGGTAGCCGTCGTGCAGGGCGCTGATGAAGTCGTGCGCCTCGGCGGCGCGGGCCGCCTCGCGCACTTCCTCGTCGCTGGCGCCATCGCGGCCGAAGCGGATGTTGTCGGCGGCGCTGCCGCTGAAGATCACGGTCTCCTGCGGCACCAGCGCGATCGCGCCGCGCAGGTCGTCCAGCGTCACCGCGCGCAGGTCGACGCCGTCGATGGAAATGCGGCCGCTCTGCGGATCGTAGAAACGCAGCAGCAGCGAGAACACCGTGCTCTTGCCGGCGCCGGAGGGGCCGACCAGGGCGACGGTTTCGCCGGGGCGCACGTCCAGCGTGAAGTCGTGCAGCGCGGGAGCGTCGGGGCGGCTCGGGTAGTGGAAGCTGACGCCGTCGAAACGCAGTGCGCCGCTGATCGACCGCGGCAGGGCGAGCGGCTGCGCCGGCGCGACGATTTCGGGACGCTCGGCGAGCAGTTCGCCCAGACGTTCCATCGCGCCGGCCGCGCGCAGCACGTCGCCCCACACCTCGGAGAGCCCGGCCACCGAGCCGGCGGCGAACACCGCGTACAGCACGAACTGGCCCAGCACGCCGGGGTCCAGCGTGCCGGTCAGCACATGCTGCGCACCGGCCCACAGCACCAGGGTGATCGCGCCGAACACCAGCACGATCACTGCCATGGTCAGCAGCGCGCGCATGCCGATGCGCCGGCGCGCGGTGGCCAGCGCGCGCAGGATCGCGTGGCTGTAGCGAGTGCTTTCGATGTTCTCGCGCGCGTACGCCTTCACCGCGGTGGAGGCGTTGAGGGTTTCGTTGGCGATCGCCGCGGCGTCGGCCAGGCGATCCTGGCTGGCGCGCGAAAGCTTCTGCACGCGACGGCCGAAGACCAGGATCGGCAGCATCACGGCGGGGATCACCAGCGCAGTGAGCCCGGCCAGCGAGGGCGCCGTCCATACCATCATGGCGCTGGCACCGACCAGCATGACCACGCTGCGCAACGCCACCGACACGCCCGAGCCGATCAACGCCTGCACCACCTCGGTGTCGGCGCTGAGCCGCGACAGCAGTTCGCCGACGCGGCTGCGTTCGAAGAAAGCCACGTCCAGCCGGATCACCTGCGCGTACAGCGTCTGCCGCAACGAGGCCAGTGCGCGCTCGCCCAGCAGGGTGATGCAGAAGTAGCGCGCCGCGGTGGCCACGGCGAGAACCAGTGCCACGCCGAACAGGGCGATGAAAGTCTCGTTGATCGCCGCCTGGCTGGCATGGCCGAAACCCTTGTCGATGATGTGCCGGAACGCCAGCGGCAAGGTCAGCGAGGCGCCCGAGGACAGCCCCAGGAACACCAGCCAGCCGATCGCGAGCGCGCGGTGCGGTTTCAGGAACGGCCACAATCCGCGCAGGGCGCCGAGGCGGCGGGACGGGCGGGGCGTGTCGGTGGCGGCGTCGCTCATGGATACTCGCAGGATGTCCGTAGGGATGCGCACGGCGGCACGCAGCCACTGAAGTGGGGCAGAAGCCCGCCGATTCAATCCGCAAACCACACGTCCGGACAGGAGCCCGCTCGCGGGCGATGCTTTTGATTGCGCGAATCCCGAATCCCGGCTCCAGGAGCATCGCCCGCGAGCGAGCTCCTGCGAGGGGGCGCGATCAATCGAGGCGGTGCGCTTCGCTGCGGCCGCGAGTGAGGTCGCGTACCAGCAGCGTCAGTTCCTCCGCGCGGCTCGCCGGCAGTTGCAGTTGCAGCGTGACGCCGTCGGCGCCGAACTGTTCCGACTCGACCTCCGCCTGCAGCTCCCTGAGACGGGCCTTGAGCAGGGCGAGCGCAGCGAACTCCACGCGCAAGCCGAACCGCGCCATGGCCACGATCGGTACCCGTTCGGCCAGGCGCAGGCATTCGGCGGCGGTGCCGCCATAGGCGCGGGCGAGGCCGCCGGCGCCGAGCTTGATGCCGCCGTACCAGCGCGTGACCACCACCATCACGCCGTCCATCTGCTGGCCTTCGATCGCCTGCAGGATCGGGCGGCCCGCGGTGCCGCCGGGTTCGCCGTCGTCGTTGAAACGGTAGTCCTGGCCCATGCGCCAGGCCCAGCAATTGTGCGTGGCGGCCGGGTCGGCGACCTCGCGCAGGAAGGCCAGCGCCTGCGTGGTCGAGCTCACTGGCTCGGCGATGGCAAGGAAGCGGCTCTTGCGGATGTCCTGCTGATGGCGGCAACGCGCGGCGAGGGTGGACAGCGGTTCGCTCACGGCCTGGGGAGTTTCGCCTGCAGTTCCGGCGGCAGCGGCCATTGCGGATAGGCGCGGTGGAAATCGAGCAGGCGCTGCTGCGCCTCGTGTTCGTCGCCCTGCGCGAACAGCTGCGCGATTCGCGTCAGCTCCTCGGCAGGTGTGGCGACGCGGGCCGCCGCGGGTGCGGCTTCCTTCGCCATGGCGTCGACGGGCGGCGCTGCAGGTGCAGGCGCGGGCATTTCGAGCAGCACCGACGGGGGCGGGGGCGGCGCCGCCGGTGGAGCCGCGGTGGTCATCTGCGGTTGCGCTGGCACCCTGGCCATCGACGGCACCGGCGGCGGTGGGGCCGTCTTTTTCGCGACGACGGCGGGGGCGACGGCTTGTTTCCTTGCAGCCATCGACTGGCGCCTGGCCGCTTCGGTTGCCTGCATGCGCGGTAACGGCGCCGCAGCGGGAGCGGCGCGATCGGCAGGTTGCCCGGAGGTGGGTGGCGCGACGGCCTGCATTGGCGTGGCCATCTCGGTCGACAGCGACGAAGCCGTCGGTGTCGAGCGCATGTGCCACGCCAGACCGGCAATCAGCACCAGGCTGGCCGCGCTGCCCAGTGCCACCAGCCAGTGCGGCACGCGACGGTGGCGCGTGCGTGCTGCCGATTCGACCGACGGGATCGCGCGAGCCTTGATCGCCGACAACGGCTTGGGGTGCACCCAGTCGCCGGACTCGCGCGGATTCTTGCGGCGCTCGGCGTGCAACGGCGCCCGGTCGACGCCGAGCGCCTGCGCCGCGGCATGCAGCACGGCCGCGTCCAGTTCCGGGCCGGGCTCGCGCCGCGGCAACTGCCGGTACAGCGCAGCCAGCTCGGCTTCGCCGGACAGCTTCTCGTCCGGGGCGCCGGGACCGTTCGGTGGCAGGGGCGTGCTCATTCGGACAGCGCTTCACGTAGACGGGTCATGGCATAGCGAAGGCGCGACTTCACGGTCTCGCGGCCGCTGCCGGTCACTTCGGCGATCTCCTCCAGGCTCAGTTCCTGCTCCAGCCGCAACAGGATGGCGGTGCGTTGTTCGTCGGGCAACTGCTCGATGGCGCGCTGCAGGTGGCGGCGGCGCTCGAAATCGGACCAGGCGTGCTCGGGTTGCTCGTGTTCGGGGATGGCGACGCGGGACAGTGCCAACTCGGCTTCCTCGCCGTCGGCGGTGGGGCGCTGGCGGCGCAGCGCATCGACCAGCAGGTTGTGCGCGATCTGCAGCAGCCAGGTGCTGAACTTCGCCTGCGGTTGGTAGCGCGCGCGGGCGGCGATCACCCGGCTCCAGGTTTCCTGGAACAGCTCGTCGGTGCGCTGGGGATCGCGCAGGCTGCGCAGCAGGAACCGGTACAGCGTGCCGCGATGCTTCGCGTACAGCGCCTCGAACGCGGCAAGGTCGCCGCGCGCGTAGGCCAGCATCAGCATCGCATCGGGGTCGACCGGAGCATCCATGGAGTGCGAGGTTAAGGCAATTCGGTCGTGCCCGCGCGGCTCGCGCGCAGCCAGAGGCGCGAAAGGTATCGGCCCCGTCGCGCGATCGCCGCGGGGGAAGACGACAGCGGAGAGGCCGGCTGCGGTCATCACGGCGATCGGCGCGGCGGGGCCGAATGGCTCAGCGCGCGGCGGTTTCGGGGGCGGCATGCGTGGGTGTAGCCAGGCCTTCGGCCAGCTTCACCAGTTGCACGAAAGCGGCGCGGTAGCCGTCCGCATCCTGGCCGCGGGCACCGTTGGCGAGCTGCGCGATCCGGGCGTAGCCGTAGCCGTCCAGGTACTTGCCGCCGCGCAGGGCGTCGGCGAACGCGGCCACGGCGGCGGCCCAGCGCAGTCGCTCGCTGGCTTGGGTCTCGGCTTGCGCGGCGATCGGCTGTTCGATCAGGCGGCTCGCCGACTGGCCAGGCAGCTTGTAGCGCAGACGCAGGAAGCCGAGTTCGTTGCCGTGGCCCTGCGCCCCCGCGCTGCTGCCGTAGCGCAGCGGGTCGATCCGCGCGCCGGCGGAGCCGGCCGGGGTGATCTCGTAGATCGCGGTGACGTTGGCACCGGCGCCGATCTCGCCGGCGTCGACCTGGTCGTTGTTGAAATCCTCGCGCTTGAGCATGCGCTTCTCGTAGCCGATCAGGCGGTACTCCTGCACCTGGGCGGGGTTGAACTCCAGCTGGATCTTCACGTCGCTGGCGATGGTCAGCAGCGTCGCGGACATCTCGTCCACCAGCACGCGGCGGCCTTCGGCGAGGTTGTCGATGTAGTGATGGCTGCCGTTGCCGGCGTCGGCCAGCATCACTGCCATCGCGTCGTTGTAGTTGCCTTCGCCGAAGCCAAGCGTGGTCAGTGCCACGCCGCCCTTGCGATGGTCCTCGACGATGGATTTCAGCGCCTGCGGGTCGACCGTACCCACGTTGAAGTCACCGTCGGTGGCCAGGATCACCCGGTTCACGCCGCCTTCGATGAAACCCTGCGCGGCCTGCGCGTAGGCCAGCTCGATGCCCGCGCCGCCGTTGGTGGAACCGCTGGCGTCGAGGCTGTCGATGGCCGCGTCGATGGTGGCGTGGCGGTCGCCGGCGGTGGACGGCAGGGCCACGCCGGCGCGGCCGGCGTAGGTGACGATCGCCACGCGGTCACGTGCGCGCAGTTCGCGCACCAGCTGTTTCAGCGAGGCTTTCAGCAGGGGCAGCTTGTCCGGTTCGTTCATCGAGCCAGAGGTGTCGATCAGGAACACCAGGTTGGATGCCGGGATCTGCGCGGCCGGCACGCGATAGCCCTGGATCCCGACCAGCAGCAGTTGGCGTTGCGCATTCCACGGCGCCGGCGCGAGTTCGGTGGTGACACTGAACGGCTGCGCGCGATCGGCTGGCGGCGTGTAACCGTAATCGAAGTAGTTGATGAACTCCTCCGCACGCACCGCATCGGCCGGCGGCAGGCGGCCGGCGTTGAGCATGTGCCGCACGTTGGTGTAGGCGCCGGTGTCCACGTCGATGCTGAAGGTGGACACCGGCTGTTCGCTCACCAGTTGCACCGGATTGGTATCGCGGTGGGTGTAGTTCTCGGTGTTGATGTCGCCGGGCAATGGCTGGTTCGGCGGCATGAAAGTCGGCGCCATCATCGGCATGGCGGAAGCCATGCGTTTGCCCGCTGCCAATGGCGCCGTGACCATTGCTGGCGGTGCGGGAGGCAAGCGCGGAGCTACCCGGGTCAGCAGATACGGCGGCGGTGGCATTCGTGGCGGCGAAGGCAGGGTGGTTTCGTGCGCCGCCCTGGGTGCCGTTTCCTGCAACGGACGCGCGGAAGGTATTGACGTGGTTACGGGTAGTTGGTCCTTCTGCGTTGCCGCGGTACTGGCGGCATGACCGGTCTTGCCCGGCTCGGTGGTTGGCCGGTGGCCGCAGCCGGCAAGCATCACCAGCAGGGCCATCAGCAAGCTGCGCCACAGGGTTTTCGTTTTCATCGCGTCGGTTCTCCTCCGGGTGTGGAAGATGAAACGCCGTGCGAACGGAAAAGGGGTTGAGCCGGGGCGACTGAAACTCGCCGGACCATCGCGGTAGCATGGCGGCCCTACGCACGCCCCTTCGGAACGACATGATCAACAACGACGTACTGCGCGCCATCCGCTACATACTCGACTTGAGCGACGGCAAGGTGGTCGAGCTCATTCACCTGGCGGACGCCGTCGAGCCGGTGACGAAGGAAGACGTGCAGGCGATGCTGAAGAAGGACGACGAACCCGGCTACGTCGAATGCAGCAACAGGATGCTGGCGCTGTTCCTCGACGGCCTGGTGTTCCACCGCCGCGGCAAGGACGAGAGCCGCCCGCCGCGCCCGCCGGAGAAGCGCGTCACCAACAACGTGGTGCTGAAGAAGCTGCGCGTGGCGTTCGAGCTCAAGGACGTGGACATGCACCAGATCCTCGAGTCCGCCGGTTTCCCCGTCTCCAAGCCGGAACTCAGCGCGCTGTTCCGCCAGAGCGACCACAAGAACTTCAAGCTGTGCGGCGACCAGCTGCTGCGCAATTTCCTGAAGGGGTTGACGATGCGGGTGCGCGGCAACGCTTGAGCACCGTTGCCAGCCGGCGCCGGTCTGGCTCCCGTGGCCCGAGGCGTCGCAGCCCTCTGGAGTGCCGATGAGCGAGCGTATCCTCTACCACCGTTTCCCTTTGGCCGGCATCGACGCGATGACGGCATCCACGGCGCGCAGCTATCCGCGCCACACGCACGACCAGTACGGCATTGGTGTCGTCGACACCGGCGGACATGCATCGTCGAGCGGCCGGGGTCAGGTCGAAGCCGGGCCGGGCAGCCTGATTTTCGTGAACCCGGGCGAAGTCCATGACGGCCGCGCAATCCATGGACAGCCGCGGTCGTGGCGGATGCTGTACGTCGATCCCGAGCTGCTGGGCGACGCCCTGGACGATATCCACGAGGGCGCCCACGTATCGCTGGCGTTTGCGGCGCCGGTATTCACGGACGAGCGATTGCACCGGCTCTTCGACGACGTCTTCGCCCATGCGTCTGCGAGCGGATCGAGCGATGCGATGGCCTGCGAGACGGCGGTCCTGCGCCTGGTTGCGGGCATGCTGGCCAATGCGGCGGCCGGCCGGAAGGCGTCGCCGGGGCCGGTGGCTTCCATCCGCCAGGTCCGCGACCGGATCGATGACGACCCGGCCGCGCCGCTGATGCTGGCAAGCCTGGCCGACGAGGTCGGGCTCAGTCGCTATCAGTTGCTTCGCGGCTTTGCGCGCGAGCTGGGGCTGCCGCCGCATGCGTACATCCTGCAGCGGCGGGTCGCTCTGGCACGCCGGCTCATTCGCGACGGCCACGCGCTGGCCGAGGCGGCGGCGATCGCCGGCTTTTTCGACCAGAGCCACCTGACCCGCTGTTTCACCCGGCAGTTCGGCGTTACGCCGAGCCGCTACGCCGCCGCTGCCGATTGATTCCGCGCCCGCACTTTTGTCCAAGACCGCCCGCGTCGGTGTCGTCAGGCTTGCACCCGTCCAACCGACAGGAGTGCAGCACATGCAGAACGCCATCATCGACCCCAACCAGGGCGAAGTTTCCCCGACAACCACCGAAAGCGTCGCGCCGGCGATCATCCGGCGCTGTCGCGACGACGAGCGCGCGACGATACTCGCGATCATCCAGGCCGCTGCCGAGGCGTACCGGGGCGTGATTCCCGACGATTGCTGGCACGAGCCATACATGGCGTCGCGGGAGCTCGACGGCGAGATCGCCGCCGGGGTCGAATTCCGGGGTTATGAAATGGATGGCGTGCTGCTCGGCGTGATGGGTGTCCAGACGGTGCGAGACGTCGACCTGATCCGCCACGCCTACGTCCTGCCCGGCCAGCAGGGCCGCGGCATCGGCGCGGAGCTGATCACGCATCTGCGCCGCCAGAGTGCGCGGCGCATGCTGGTGGGCACATGGTCCGCGGCCGACTGGGCGATCCGCTTCTATCAGCGGCACGGTTTCGAACCGGTGCCGGCGGCGCAGGCGCCGAAGCTGCTGCGGGCCTACTGGAACATATCGGAACGACAGATCGAGACATCGGTGGTGCTCGCCGACGTCCAGCCTATTCCGGCTGGTACGCCCACACGGTTTCCTCACTCTGCACGCTGCGGATGCGGCCCAGACGGCGGATCAGGTGGTCCACCGAGCGGGAGCGGGCGAGGGTCATGTCGCCGATGCGCATGACGCTGGCGATTTCCACGGTGGCGGTCTTGCGGTCGTCCGCGAGCTCGATCGACTTGATCTCGTAGTCGTAATCCGGCTCCAGCAGGCCGCCGGTGCGTTCGCTCAGGGTCTTCATGCGGCGCAGGGTACGGGTGAAGTCCGCGCATGCGCCGGCCTTGTCTTTCGCGCTCGGCGCGCGGGCCGAGCCGCGGGCCGTCACGGTGGCCTGGTAGCTATCGTCCAGCGCGTCGCACAGCGGCTTGGCGTCGAATCGCTGCAGGGCCTCGATCTGTGCCTGGTAGCTGGCGCGGATCGAGCTTTCGGTCATCCTGCGGCTGATGTCGAAATACCAGATCGCCGCGGCGATCACGATGACCACGAGCACGACTTTCTTCACGCGATGTCCTCCCTGACTTGATGGACCGAGCTGGCACGTTTTGGCGGCAACCGACCTGTTGCCCGTCAGGCGAGCTGACGAAGGTCTGGTGACACACCCGTTGATCCCCTTGGCGCGCGGAACCGCGTCGCCGCCCTGTCGCGTATCGTAACTTCCTGCATGCGATAGGGCCAGCCGCGTCAGCCGATCACCGGGCCGGGCAGCGGCTTGCGGAAATCCTCGGGTGTCAGGTCGCGGGTGAGGCGGAATACGCCGGCGTGGATCTTGCGCGAGAGCACCACGTCCAGCACGGTGGTCTGGTGCGGGCCGAGGATGGCGAACAGGTCGTCGCTGGCGGTGCTGCGCGCCAGCGCGTGATGCACCAGGCCGCCGAGATCCTGCGGCGTGACGCTGGCGCCGTAGGGGCGGTGGCTGGGCGTGGCCGGGCGCAGGGCCTTGCGCGAGTTGTCCGGGTGGCTTACGCGGTCCGCACCGGCAAGCAGGGTGTGGTCGAGATACAGCGTGGCGGTGGCGCGGTGGTGCACGTTGACCTGGCGATCGAGCATGAAGCCCGGCGGCATGCGGTCGGGGCTGGCCTGTGGCCCGGCGGTGAGCAGGAAGCCCGCGCCCGCCAACGGCTCGCCGCTGTCGTCGTTGATGCGCACGATCAGCTGGCTGCGCGGGTCGTGGATGTGCACGCGGGCGGGGAAGGGGTCGGCCGGTTCCAGCTCCACGCGGTGCGCGTCGCGCGCGGCGTTCTCGGCGTCGAAGGCGTTGGCCAGGGCCGCATAGTCGGCGCTGCTGCGCACCTGCAGGCAGCGCAGGATATCCGTCACGGTGTCTGGCGCCGCCTCGCGCAGGATGCCGTGTGCGCTGCCCGAGTGGGCAGCGTCGGCCACGATCTTGAACGCGAAGCGCGGGCCGCGGGTGACCGTCAACGCCAGCTCGTCGATGCCGCCGGCATCGCTTTTGCCACCCCAGCTCAGCACCGCATGGCGCGCATTGAGATTGGCCGCGGCGATGCGCACCACGCCGTCGGAGCCATCCTCGCCGGTGTAGGGCACCAGGTAGTCGTACAGCGTGCGGTCGGGGCGATCGCCGGTCAGCACGAACTGGTACTGGCCGGTGGTGGCCGGGTCCGCGCCGTGGATGGTGTCCAGGTTGAGGGCGAGTGAGGCCGGGCTGCCCAGCGTCAGCCAGTCGAGCAGGCGCTGGCCCGGTTCCACGCCGTGCCACCACGCCTTCAGTCTGCCGAGCACGCCCTTGCCCAGCTGTGCCAGGGCGGAACCGAAGTTCGCCGGCGCCAGCATCACCAGATGGGTCAGACGGATGGTGCTGTGACGCCCGGGTTGCGTGCGTTGCGCGCGCAGCCATGCGCGCACCACCGGGCCGCCGAAGGAATGCGTCACGCAGGCAAAGCTCGCGTCCTGCAAATGCAGATCGCGCAGGGCGTGGTCGAACGCCCGCACCAGGTCGGTGATCGTCACCGCGTCGTCGAAGCTCACGTATTCGGACAACCGGATGTCGGCCAGGGTCAGCGCCAGTCCGCTGGCGGCCGCACGTTGCTGGAGGCGTTGCGGCATCTGTCCGTAGGTGGCTGTGCTGGTGACGCTCCAGCCGTGGACGAAGACGAGGGTGGTCATGCGGCGCTCGCGAACGGCACGCGCCAGTCGCGCGCGAGATCATCCTCGCGCAGTTGGTCCGGTCACGAAAGCACGACTTGCGTGCTGCGTCGCATCGGATAACCTGCGAGCCTCCACGCCACTGGCCGGACCATGCTGCTTTCGCTGATCGTCGCGCTGACCCTGCTTGCCTGCCTGGCGCTCTGGCGCCGCTGGCGCCGGCTGGCCGGCACCTTTGCGGTGCTTGCGGCGCTGCTGCTGGTGCTGGCGGGGAGCGGCCTGTTGCCCCGACTGTTGCTGCAGCAGCTGCAGGCTCCGTATGCGCAACGCCCGGCACAGGCGTGGGCGCCGCACAATGCGATCGTGCTGCTCACCGGCGGTTCGATCCGCGTGCCGCACGACGGCGTCGAGCCCGGCATCAGTGCATACGGGCGCATTGCCGAGGCGGCCGTGCTGTACCACGCCTGCCACCAGGCCGGGGTCGGCTGCAAGCTGCTGGTCAGCGGTGGCGACCCGCAGCGCCGGGGTACCGCGCTGGCCGTGTCATACGCCCGCGTGCTGCGCGGACTCGGAGTGCCGGGCGAGGACCTGGTCCTGGAGCCGCGCAGCAACAACACCTGGCAGAACGCGCAGTTCTCCCGCCCGCTGCTGGCCAAGCTCGACGCACCGAAGGTGTGGCTGGTCAGTTCCGCCTGGCACCTGCGCCGCAGCGTGCTGTACTTCGATCACTTCGGCATCGCATCCACCCCGGTGCGCGCGGACTACCTGCACGCCGACCTGGGCCTGTGGCCCTCGGCGCAGAATCTGGTACTGACCGATGTGGCCTTGCATGAATACCTTGGCGTGCTGCGTTACCACGTCTACAACGCGATGGGCTGGAACGCACCGGCCATGAAGCCCGTGCGGTAGGGCGGGCACCGCCCGCCGGCTTTTGCCGCGTTCATGCGGCGCGCGGGGGATCAGGTTTCGCGCATCACCATCAGGCGGACCTCGGTCATGTCCTCGATCGCATAACGCAGGCCTTCGCGGCCCAGGCCGGACCGCTTGATGCCGCCGTAGGGCATGTTGTCGACGCGGAAGCTGGGGATGTCGTTGACGATCACGCCGCCCTGTTCGAGCTCGTTCCACGCACGCATCGCATGGTCGAGGTCATTGGTGAAGATGCCGGCCTGCAGGCCATAGTCCGAATCGTTGACCATGCCGATCGCGTGGTCGAACTTGTCGAACGGCGCGAGCAGGGCGAACGGGCCGAACGCTTCCATGCGGTTCGCCTTTGCGTCGGCCGGCACGTTCTCCATCAGCGTGGCCTCCAGCATGTTGCCTTCGCGCCTGCCGCCGCAAAGGATCCTGCCGCCGGCCTGTTTCGCTTCCAGAATCCAGCCATGCAGGCGCTCGGCGGCGGCCTCGTCGATCATCGGACCGAGGAACACGCTGCTGTCCTTCGGGTCGCCGGCCTTGAGCTTCTTCGTGGCGGCGACCAGCTTGCGCTTCAGCGCGTCGTACACGTCCGCGTGCGCGTAGATGCGCTGCACGCCGATGCAGCTCTGGCCGGACTGGTAGAACGCGCCGAACACCAGCCGCTGCACCACGCGGTCGAGTTGCGGGCCCTGGTCGGCATCGACGATGCAGGCGGCGTTGCCGCCCAGCTCCAGCACCACCTTCTTGCGTCCGGCGCGGGCCTTCAGGTCCCAGCCGATCTGGCCGCCGGTGAACGAGAGCAGCTTGAAGCGCTCGTCCTCGACCAGCGGCGCGGCGTGGCTGCCGTCCAGCGGCAGGATGGAGAACGCACCGCGCGGCAGGTCGGTCTCGGCCAGCACCTCGCCGATGATCAGTGCGCCGATCGGGGTCTTCTCCGACGGCTTGAGCACGAACGGACAACCTGCAGCGATCGCCGGCGCCACCTTGTGCGCGACCAGGTTCAACGGAAAATTGAACGGCGTGATGAATGACACCGGCCCCAGCGGCACGCGTTTGGTGTAGCCGTGGTAGCCGTCCAGACGGCTGGCCAGTTCCAGGTTGATCGTTTCGCCGTTGATGCGCACGGCTTCCTCGGCGGCGATGCGGAACGTCTCGATCAGCCGGGTCACTTCGCCGGCAGCGTCCTTGATCGGCTTGCCCGCCTCGATGCACAGCGCCTCGGCCAGTTCCTCGCGGCGCTCGGTGAAGCGCGCGGCGCAGTGCTGCAATACCGCCTGCCGCGCCCACGGCTTGTACTCGCGCATCGGGCGAGCGGCCTTCACCGCCGCGGCAATCGCCTTCTCGGCGGCCTTCGCATCGGGCACCGCCACCCGGGTGGCGATGCGGCCGCTGTACTTGTTGCGCACGACGAGGTCGGTGTTCGTCTGCTGCGGCTGGTTGGCGAGATAGTACGGATAGCTCTTCTGCAACACGGTAGTTTCCTCGCAGGATCTGCGGCACGAGTCTGTGCACGCCGGCGTTCAGGCGACGTGAGTCGGCTGGTCCCATCCATCATGGAACGCGCCGGGCGCAATCGCCAGCGGAGGCATCGTCACCGGCGTGACGACACACCACACGTCGCTCTCATGGGCTGCTAACGACGCGCCGCGCAGGATGGGTTCCATTCGTCGATCGCGTTGCGGCGCACGCGCGACATGGCCTTGCCTTCGCATCGCCACGGTCGACTCCCGGCATCACCAGAGAGAAGCGAGCGATGAGCGACAACGTCAGTGATTTCCTGTTGCACCGTCTCGGCGAGTGGGGTATCGAACGAATCTACGGTTACCCCGGCGACGGCATCAACGGCCTCATGGGTGCGTTCGACCGCGCCGGCGGTGCGCTTCAGCTGGTGCGTGCGCGGCACGAGGAGATGTGCGCATTCATGGCCTGCGCGCACGCAAAATTTTCCGGCGGGGTGGGAGTGTGCATGGCCACCTCCGGACCCGGCGCGATCCACCTGCTGAACGGCTTGTACGACGCCAGGCTCGACCACCAGCCGGTGGTGGCGATCGTGGGCCAGCAGGCGCGCGCCGCGCTGGGCGGGCAGTATCAGCAGGAGGTCGATCTGGTCTCGCTGTTCAAGGACGTGGCCAGCGAGTACGTGGAAATGATCACGGTGCCGGCACAGGTGCGGCACGTCGTCGACCGCGCCGTACGCATCGCGATCTCCAGGCGCACGGTGACATGCATCATCGTGCCCAACGACGTGCAGCTGCTGGAGGCGGTGCCGGTGCCGCCGCGCACGCACGGCGCCATTCATTCCGGCTACGGCTATCGCATGCCGCGCGTGGTGCCGGAGGTCGACGACCTGCAGCAGGCGGCGGATCTGCTCAACGCTGGCGAGAAGGTGGCAATCCTCGTCGGCGCCGGCGCGCTGGCGGCCACCGGGGAGGTCACCGAGGTGGCCGACCGGCTCGGTGCCGGGGTGGCCAAGGCGCTGCTGGGCAAGGCGGTGCTCCCCGACGAACTGCCCTGGGTCACCGGCTCCATCGGCCTGCTCGGCACCAAGCCGAGCTGGGACATGATGATGGAGTGCGACACCTTGCTGATGGTCGGCTCGCGCTTTCCCTATTCCGAGTTCCTGCCGAAGGAGGGCCAGGCGCGCGGCGTGCAGATCGACCTCGACCCGGCGATGCTCTCCATCCGCTATCCGATGGAGATCAACCTGACCGGTGACGCGGCCGCCACCCTGCGCGCGCTGATTCCGCTGCTGCGGCGCAAGACCGATCGCAGCTGGCGCCAGGCGGTCGAGGACAACGTGGCCGAGTGGTGGCGCGTGCTGGAGGCGCGGGCGATGAACGAGGCCCAGCCGATCAATCCCGAGCGGATGTTCTGGGAGCTGTCGCCGCGGCTGCCCGAGGGCTGCATCCTTGCGTCCGATTCCGGCTCCGCGGCCAACTGGTATGCGCGCGACCTGAAGATCCGCCGCGGGATGATGGCCTCGCTGTCCGGCGGTCTGGCTACCATGGGGCCGGGCGTGCCTTACGTGATCGCGGCGAAGTTCGCGTTTCCGGAGCGTGTCGCCATCGCCATGGTGGGCGACGGCGCCATGCAGATGAACGGCAACGCCGAGCTGATCACCATCGCCGACTACTGGAAGGAGTGGTCCGATCCGCGCCTGGTCATCCTGGTGCTGAACAACCGCGACCTCAACCAGGTGACCTGGGAGCAGCGCGTGCTGGAAGGCGACCCCAAGTTCGTCGCCGCGCAGCACGTGCCGGATTTCCCCTATGCGCGCTACGCGGACATGCTGGGACTCAAGGGCATCCTGGTCACTCGCCCGGAAGATATCGGGCCGGCGTGGGACGCGGCGCTGGCCGCCGACCGCCCCTGCGTCATCGAGGCGATCACCGATCCCGACGTGCCGCCGCTGCCGCCGCACATCACGCTGAAGCAGGCGCGCGCGTTCGCCGAGTCGATGCTGCACGGGGACGAGGATACCGGCGGCATGCTGCGCCAATCGACGAAGGAAGTGCTGGCCAGCTGGCTGCCGGGTTCACGAGATCGCTGAGGTGGACGCGGTGAAGCTGGCGGCGCCGCGGGTGGCAGCCTACACGGTGCCCACCGACGCGCCGGAATCCGACGGCACGCTGGCGTGGTCGTCCACCACGCTGGTGCTGGTGCAGATCGAAGCCGGCGGTTGTGACGGCCTCGGCTACAGCTATGCCGACGTCGCCACCGCCACCCTGATCCGCAGCGCCCTCGCCGACGTGGTCGAAGGGCGCAATGCGCTGGACATTCCCGGCGCGCGCGCCGCCATGATCGCAGCGATCCGCAACCTCGGTCGCCCGGGCATCGCCTCGATGGCGATCGCCGCGGTGGACAACGCGCTGTGGGATCTCAAGGCGAAGCTGCTCGGCATGTCGCTGCTGGACCTGCTCGGTGCCGTGCGCGACAGCATTCCGGTCTACGGCAGCGGGGGCTTCACTTCGTACAGCGACGCGCAACTCGCCGAGCAGCTGGGCGGCTGGGTTCGCGCGGGCATCGGCATGGTGAAGATGAAGGTTGGCCGCGAACCGGCGCGCGACGTGGCGCGCGTGCGCGTGGCGCGCGAAGCGATCGGCGCGGCACGGCTGTTCGTGGATGCCAACGGTGCCTACGGCCGCGCGCAGGCGCTGGCGATGGCCGGCGCGTTCGCCGAGCTGGGCGTGTGCTGGTTCGAGCAACCCCGGCCCGCGCGCGACCTGGACGGCATGCGCCTGCTGCGCGATCGCGCCCCGCCGGGCATGGACATCACCGCCGGCGAGTACGGCTATGAGCAGGCCGATTTCCGCCGCCTTGTCGAGGCCGGCGCGGTCCACGTGCTGCAGGCCGATGCCACCCGCTGCGGCGGCATCAGCGGCCTGCTCGGCGTGGCCGCGCTGTGCGAGGCGTTCGAGCTGCCGCTGTCCACGCATTGCGCGCCGTCGATCCATGCGCACCCGCTGTGTGCGCTGCCGCCGGCCATCCACGGCGAATATTTCCACGACCACGTGCGCGTCGAGCACATGCTGTTCGACGGCGCGCCGACGCCGGTCGACGGCGCGTTGCGGCCCGACCGCACGCGGCCGGGCCTCGGCCTGGCGCTGAAAACCCCGGACGCCGCGCGGTACGCGGTGGCCTGACCGGCGATTCATTCGATCCATCGCGGAGGACGCAATCATGCAGATCGACCATGCCCAGGAACAATGCCATCGCGCCGGCTGCACCTGCAGCGTGCCCAACGGCGAACGCTATTGCGGCGAACACTGCCGCAACGCCGCGGAGAGCGCCTCGGTGCCGGGCGGCTCCGGCGTGCGCTGCGCGTGCGGGCACGAGGAATGCCTCACCCGCGACCCGACGGAGCAGCCGGCATCGTGAGGGCCGGCGACGGATCGCGCGCCGGCGGCGTGCCGCAGCCCGGCTACACCGGCGCGCTGGTCGAGGAACTCACCCGCAAGGTGGCCGGCGAAGTGCGTTTCGACGCCGGTAGCCGCGCGCTCTATGCCACCGACGGCTCCAACTACCGGCAAGTGCCGATCGGCGTGGTGCTGCCGCGCTCGGTCGAGGACGTTATCGCCACGGTGGCCGCCTGCCGCAAGTACGGCGCACCGCTGCTGTCGCGCGGTGGCGGCACCTCGCTGGCCGGGCAGTGCTGCAACGTCGCGGTGGTGATGGATTTCTCCAAGTACCTGCACCACATCATCGAACTCGATCCCGCCCGCAAGCGTGCGCGGGTGCAGCCGGGCCTGATCCTGGACGACCTGCGCGATGCCGCCGAGAGGCACACGCTGACCTTCGCGCCCGATCCGTCCACGCATACCCACAACACCCTGGGCGGGATGATCGGCAACAACTCCTGCGGCGTGCACTCGGTGATGGGCGGCAAGACCTCGGAGAACGTCGAGGAACTGGACATCCTCACCTACGACGGCTTGCGCCTGCGCGTGGGAGCCACGACCGAATCGGAACTGGAGCAGATCATCGGCGAAGGCGGTCGTCGCGGCGAGATCTATGCCGCGTTGAGGGCGTTGCGCGACAAGTACGCCGACCTGATCCGCGCGCGCTACCCGAAGATCCCGCGTCGCGTTTCCGGCTACAACCTCGACGAACTGCTGCCGGAGAACGGCTTCCACGTGGCGCGTGCACTGGTCGGCAGCGAAGGTACCTGCGTGACCGTGCTCGAGGCGACCACGCGGCTGGTCTACAGCCCGCCCGCGCGCTCGCTGCTGGTGCTCGGCTACGAGGACGTGTTCTGCGCCGCCGACCACGTGATGGATGCACTCGCCGCCGGTCCGGTCGGACTGGAAGGGCTGGGCGAGGAGCTGGTCGCCGACATGAAGGCGATCGGCCTGCACCCGGCCGACCTGCAGCTGCTGCCCAAGGGCGGCGGCTGGCTGCTGGTGGAGTTCGGCGGCGAGACCAAGCAGGAGTCCGACGCCAAGGCGCGCAAGTTGATGGATGCGCTGCACGACCGCGCGGACGCGCCGAGCATGAAGCTGTTCGACGACGCCAACGAGGAACAGCTGATCTGGACCGTGCGCAAGTCCGGCCTCGGCGCCACGGCGCACGTGCCGAACAAGAAGATCACCTGGGAAGGCTGGGAGGATGCCGCGGTGGCGCCGGAGAAACTCGGCCCCTACCTGCGCGACTTTCGCGCGCTGCTCAAGCGCTATCACTACAAGGGCGACCTGTACGGTCACTTCGGCCAGGGCTGCGTGCACACGCGCATCGACTTCGACCTGGAAACCCAGCCGGGCATCGACACTTTCCACCGCTTTCTCGGCGACGCCGCCGACCTGGTGGTGCGCTACGGCGGCTCGCTGTCCGGCGAGCACGGGGACGGCCAATCCAAGGCGGAGTTCCTGGGTCGGATGTTCGGTGCCGAACTGGTCCGCGCGTTCGGCGAGTTCAAGCGGATCTGGGATCCGCAGGGCAAGATGAACCCGGGCAAGATCGTCGATCCGTACCTGCCCACGGAAAACCTGCGCATCGGCACCGACTACGACCCGCCGCGGCCCGATACGCATTTCAAGTTTCCGAAGGACGACCACAATTTCGGCCGCACCATCCTGCGCTGCGTAGGCATCGGCAATTGCCGGCGCACCCGCCACGACACCATGTGCCCCAGCTTCATGGCCACGCGCGAGGAGAAATACTCGACCCGGGGCAGGGCGCGGCTGCTGTTCGAGATGCTCAAGGGCGAGGTGATCACCGGTGGCTGGCGCGACGAGAACGTGCACGAGGCGCTGGATCTCTGCCTGGCCTGCAAGGGTTGCAAGGGCGACTGCCCGGTCAACGTGGACATGGCCAGCTACAAGGCGGAGTTCCTGTCGCATTACTACGACGGGCATGTACGCCCGCGCGCGGCGTACGCGATGGGCCTGATCCACGTGTGGGCGCGACTGGCCGCACATTTGCCGCGCGTGGTGAACCATTTCGCGCGCAGCCGGGTGTGGTCGCCGCTGGTGAAGAAGCTGGCCGGCATCGCACCCGAACGCGAGATGCCGGCCTTCGCCACGCAGACCTTCCGCCAATGGTTCGCCGCGCGCAGCGGCGGCAGGCCGGACGGTCGGCGGGTGATCCTGTGGCCGGACACGTTCACCAACCACTTCCTGCCCGACACCGCGATCGCCGCGGTCGAGGTGCTGGAGCACGCCGGCTGCACCGTGGTGCTGCCCGAGCAGCCGCTGTGCTGCGGGCGGCCGCTGTACGACTGGGGCATGCTCGATCGCGCGCAGAAGTTGTGGCAGCGCACGCTGGCCGCGCTGCACGACGACATCCGCGCCGGCACGCCAATCGTGGGGCTGGAGCCAGCCTGCGTGGCGGCGTTCCGCGACGAGCTGGTCAATCTGTTTCCGCACGACGAGGACGCCGGGCGGCTGAGTTCGCAGACGCACACGCTGGCCGGGTTCCTGCAGAAAATCGGCTACGTGCCGAACCGGCTGGCTGCGAAGGCGGTCGTGCACCTGCACTGCAACCATCGCGCGGTGATGGGCAAGCGCGCCGATTGCGACGTGTACGACCAGCTGGGTCTGGATTACGAACTGCTCGATTCCGGTTGCTGCGGCATGGCCGGCTCGTTCGGTTTCGAGCCGCACAAATACGTCTTGTCGCAGAAGATCGGCGAACGCGTGCTGTTGCCGGCCGTGCGCCGCACCGACGCGGAGACCTTGCTGATCGCCGACGGCTTCAGTTGCCGCGAGCAGGTGCGCCAGGCCACCGGCCGCATGCCGCTGCACCTGGCCCAAGTGCTGCAGCGCGCGATCCGGCACGGCACCGCGCCGCCGGCCGACGCGCCGCGGCCCCACCTTTCGAAACCCGAGGAACGCACATGAACAAGAACTTCAAGCAACCGGACTTCCGCGAGCGCACCGTGGTGATCACCGGCGCCAGCGCGGGCGTCGGCCGCGCCACCGCGCGCGCCTTTGCCCGCGCCGGCGCCAACGTGGGCCTGCTGGCGCGCGGCCAGGAGGGCCTGGATGCCACCGTGCGCGAGCTGGAATTGCTGGGCGTGCGCGCGATCGCCTGCAGCGTCGACGTGGCCGATGCTGCCGCGGTGGAACAGGCCGCGCAGCAGATCGAGGAGCAGCTCGGCCCGATCGACGTGTGGGTCAACAACGCGATGGTGACCATCTTCGCGCCGGTCAGCGAGATCGACGCGGCGGAGTTCAAGCGCGTCACCGAGGTGACCTATCTCGGCGGCGTGTACGGCACCATGGCCGCGCTCAAGCACATGCGTCCGCGCAACCGCGGCACCATCGTGCAGGTGAGTTCGGCGCTGGCCTATCGCAGCATCCCGCTGCAGTCGGCGTACTGCGGCGCCAAGCATGCGCTGGTCGGTTTCATCGACGCGCTGCGCAGCGAGCTGATCCACGAAGGCAGCCGCATCCACATCACCTCGGTGCAGATGCCCGCGCTCAACACGCCGCAGTTCTCGTGGGCGCGCAACCGCCTGCCGAACCGGCCGCAGCCGGTGCCGCCGATCTTCGAGCCGGAGGTGGCCGCCGACGCGATCGTGTGGGCGGCGTCCCACCGCCGCCGCAGCGTGCCGGTCGGTGCCTCGACCTGGCTGGCCGAGTGGGGCCAGAAGATCGCTCCGGGCCTGCTCGACCGGTACCTCGGCCGCACCGGCTATCGGGGCCAGCAGACCGACGAGCCGGACGCCCCGGATCGTGACGACAACCTGTTCTCGCCGGTGGCCGGCGACCCCGGCGCGCACGGACGCTTCGGCGCGCGTGCCACCGATCACAGCGGCGCGTTGTGGGTGGAGAAGCACCGCGCGCCGCTGGCCGGCGCGGTACTCGCCCTCGGCGCACTGGCGGCCGGCTGGTACGTCGGCCGGCGACGGCACCCGGGCCGGGCGCTGCCACGCGGCACGCAAACGCTGCAGCGGAGGTGGGCATGAACATCGGCAGCAAACACTGGGCAATCCCGGAAGGCTATGTCCCGGGTGGAAGCACCGACGGCGAGGACCGCCGCTTCGTCAGCCATGAGGCCGCCTGCATGCTCAACCCGGGCGACCGCGACGCGCAGGTGTGCATCACCCTGTATTTCGCCGACCGCGAGCCCGTCGGCCCGTACCGCGTGACCGTGCCTGCGAGGCGCACGCTCCACATGCGCTTCAACGACCTCACCGATCCCGCACCCGTACCGCGCGACACTGACTACTCCAGCGTGTTCGAGTCCGACGTGCCCATCGTCATCCAGCACACGCGGCTGGACTCGCGCAAGGAAGCGCTGGCGCTGCTGAGCACGGTCGCGTTCGCGGGGGAGAGCTGAGCCGGACTTCCGTCGACGGGACAAGCCCGACGCGGTGGCGGATGCCATTGGGTGCGTAGCCGGGAATGGCGGCCGGAGACGAGTGACGAATGGCCCCCATTCTTGCGCGGCTCGCCGGCGTCTACTCGCCGGGCATCTCCGAGTGGGCTTCCTCCACCCGCAACCCCAACTCCCCGTCCGTCAGTCGGGCCCGCAGTCTGGTACCGGGCGTGACGCCCTGCGCCGAGCGCAGCACCTGCCCGCCGGCATCGAACAGGATCGCGTAGCCGCGTTCGAGCGTGGCCAGCGGGCTGATCGCGTGCAGCGCATGGCCGGCGTGGCGCAGCGCCGTCCGTCGGCGTTCGAGGATCTGGGCGATCGCGCGTTGCAGGCGCAGGTGTTGGTCTTCCATGCGACGGGTGAGCTGCGCCAGGTGCGCGCGCGGGTGCTGGGCGAGCAGGCGGGTGTGCAGGCGGTCGAGGCGGGACTGGCGTTGCTGCTGGTATTCGCGCAGCACGTTGGCCAGGCGCAGGCGCAGGTGTTGCAGGCGTTCGCCGTCGCGCTGCAGCCGCGCCTGCGGCCGCTGGGCCTGCAGCCGCACCAGGGCGTGATCGAGCCGCTGCGCGCGCGCCTGCAGTTGGCGTTGCTGCAAGGTGACCAGGCGCCGCTGCAGCTGCTGCAGGTGGCGGCCGACGGCCACGGCGTCGGGAACGAGCAGTTCGGCGGCGGCTGACGGCGTGGGCGCGCGCAGGTCGGCGATGAAGTCCGCGATGCTGAAGTCGATCTCGTGGCCGACCGCCGACACCACCGGTATCGCGCTGGCGTGGATCGCGCGCGCCACCGCCTCGTCGTTGAACGCCCACAGGTCTTCCAGCGAGCCGCCGCCGCGGGTCAGCAGCAGCACGTCGTAGCGCGCGCAGGCCGAGGCTTTCTTCAGCATGGCGACGATCGCCGGCGGCGCCTCGCGGCCCTGCACCGGCACCGGCAGCACTTCCACGTCGGCCAGCGGCCAGCGCCGCGCGAGCACGCTCAGCACGTCGCGCACGGCCGCGCCGGTGGCCGAGGTGATCACGCCGATGCGCCGCGCATAGACGGGCAGCACGCGCTTGCGTGCCGGATCGAACAGGCCTTCCGCGTCCAGTCGTGCCTTGAGTTGCTCGAACTCGCGCTGCAGCGCGCCTTCGCCGGCTGGCTCCATGTACTCGGCGACCAGTTGGAACTCGCCGCGCGGTTCGTACAGGCCGACCTTGGCGCGCAGCAACACCTGCATGCCATCGACCGGGCGGAAGCGCAGCACGGAGGCCTTCATCTTGAACATCGCGCAGCGCACCTGCGCGCTGCTGTCCTTCAGCGTGAAGTAGAGGTGGCCCGAGGCCGGCTTCGCCACGTTGGACAGCTCGCCTTCGATCCACACCTGCGGCAGCGCGTCGCCCAGCAGGTCGCGCACCAGCCGATTGAGCGAGCTGGGCGTCAGCACATGACGCGGGGCGGGGTTGTCGGGGACGGACATGGGGTGACGAGCCTAGCATGCCGCCACGGCGAAGTCGTGAAAAAACATCTGCTTGGAAGGCGAATCAGAACAAATGTCTCACGTGTCGTGGCCGGCCCGGGGTTCGTCCGCTTCGCACACCGTGCGCTGGTGGCGGCGACGCAGCCGCCAACCGCGGATGCCCAGGTTCAGCGCGAACCACCCGCACAGCACGGCAAGCGGCCAGCCGATCCAGGCCGGCCACAGGGCTGCGACCACGCCCAGCAACAGCAGCGCCGTGGCGGCCAGGAACAGCGGCTTGGCCGAGGTGGCGCCGAGCACGCGCCGATGGCCCAGCGCCGCCCCCACGCTGTTGGCCAGGCGCAACGCGCCTGCGGCGGCGCGCCCGGAGCTGCCGCCGCCATGGCGCACGCGCGGCCGCGCCTGGCTGCTGCGCACCTTCTCGCCGCGGCCGCGGCGACGGTGCGGCGCCAACACGATCTCGGTGGCGTTTTCCAGGTCGCGTTCGTATTGGTCAGCGAGCTGTCGGGCGAAGGTGGCGTCCTCGATTGCCACATCCAGCTCCTGGTTGCCCAGCCAGCTGGCGAGATTGAGGTTGGAGGAGCCCACCCGCGCCCATTGCCCGTCGGCCACCGCGGTCTTGGCGTGCAGCATCGAGCCGTTCCATTCGAACACGCGGATGCCGGCTTTGAGCAGCGGCCGGTAGCCGGCGCGGGACATGCTGGCCACCGCCGGAATATCGCTGCTGCCCGGCACCAGCAGACGCACGTCGACGCCGTCGCGGGCGGCCGCCACCAGCGCCTGCACGTACGGTGCGATGCCCACGAAATAGGCGTCGGTGAGCCACAACGTGCGGGTGGCCAGCGAGGCGATCAGCTGGTCGAGCCGATACATGCCGGCAGTGGAGGGCTGGGTGGCGATCAGGCGCAGCGCGACGTCGCCGGCGGGTGCCGATGGCTCCCTCGCGAACTCCCGCAGCGGCGCACCCGTGGCACTCCAGCTTTGCGCGAACGCGGCCTCCAGCTCGGCCACCACCGGGCCGCGCAAGGCGACACCGGTATCGCGCCACGGCGGCACGTCGCGCGCGGGATCTCCCAGCCATTTGGCGCTGATGCACACGCCGGAGAGGAAGCCGGTGACCCCGTCGACCACCAGCGACTTGCGGTGGTCGCGGCTGAGCCAGCCGAAGGTCTGCCCCAACTGCAGCGGGTTGTATACGCGCACCTCGCCGCCGGCCTCGCGCAGCGGCGCCCAGAAGCCGCTGCGCGACTGGCCCAGGCAGCCGGCCCAGTCGACCACCACGGCCACGAACACGCCCGCCTGCGCGCGCTCGACCAGCGCGTCACGGAACGCGCGGCCCACCGCGTCGTCGCGCACGATGTAGTTTTCCAGCAGCACCCGTCGGCGCGCGCCGCGGATCGCTTCCAGCCACGCGGCATAGTTGGCGGTCGCATCGATCAGCAGATCCACCGCGTTGCCGCTGAGCAACGGTGCGCCGGCAGCGCGGCTCAGCGCCTGCTGTGCCAGCAGGCGGCTGGAAGAAGATGACGATGGCAGCAGCGGGTCCGGCATGCCGCGAGTGTAGGCGATGGGGATGTCGATACGCCGTGGCGGCGGCTTCTGGCATGATCGGGCGATGCCCGCCAAGCCGCGCCACAGCGACACCGACGCTTGTGCCCACGACCTCGCCGATGCGCTGGGGCCCGACCTGCGCATCGCCGCGCCGCTGGGCCTGGGCAAGCCGCACGGCCTGCTAAACGCGTTGTACCGGCTCACTGCGGGCGACCCGACCCGGTCGATGCGCCTTTACACCGCGCTGTCGCTGACCCGGCCGCAGCCGAAGGCGGGGTTGCAGCAGCGCTTCCTGCAGCCGTTCCTGGAACGTCACTTCGGCGCCGATGCGGTCGACCCGCAGTACGCCCTGGACCAGGCACGCGACGCCCTGCCGCCAAACGTCGTGGTACACGAGTTCTACCTGCAAAGTGGCGCACTGCTGCATTCGGGCAGTGCGCAGCGCAACTACATCAGTCAGAACTACACCCACGTGGCGCGCGACCTGGCGTTGCAGGACATCAACCTGCTGGTGCAACTGGTGGCACGCCGCGAAACCGCCGAGGGTGTGCGCTACAGCCTGTCGTGCAACCCCGACCTGACCCTGGATCTGCTGCGTCAGGTGCAGCTGGCCGGGGGGCGGCGGCCGTTGTGCGTGGCCGTGGTGCATCCCGACCTGCCGTGGCTGGGCGGCGACGCCGAGGTGCCGGCGGATTACTTCGACGTGGAGCTGCAGCCGGAATCCTCGCCGCGCCTGTTTGCGCTGCCGCGGTTGCCGATCGACCTGACCGAGTACGCGATCGGCCTGCATGCCAGCAGCCTGGTGCGCGATGGCGGTTGCCTGCAGATCGGCATCGGTGCGCTGTCCGACGCGCTGGTCAAGGCCTTGCTGCTGCGCCAGCAGCAGAACACCGCCTGGCGCTGCATGCTGGTGGCGCTGGATCCGGCCGGCAGCACCCATGCGCAGGCCGGTGCGCTCGGTGGCCTGGCTCCATTGAAGACCGGGCTGTACGGCGCCAGCGAGATGGTGATGGACGGCTTCATGCACCTGCACCGCGGCGGCATCCTGAAGCGGCGCAGCTGGGACAACCTCGCGCTTGAGCGCGCCTCCGTGTCCGGTCGACTGAACCCGGGCACGCCCGGCGGCCACTACCTGCGCGGTGCATTCTTCCTCGGCTCGCGCGACCTGTACGAATGGCTGGCCGCCACCGAGGCAAGCGACCCGGACGGGATCGACATGTGCGCGGTGTCCAACGTCAACCAGCTTTATGGCGACCACCAGGCGCTGGCCGCGCTGCAGCGACGCGATGCGCGTTTCTTCAACACCTGCATGATGGCGACCCTGCTCGGCGCGGCAGTGTCCGACACGCTGGACGACGGCGCCGTGGTCAGCGGCGTCGGTGGCCAGTACAACTTCGTCGCGATGGCGCACGAGTTGCCGGGCGCACGCTCGGTGCTGCTGCTGCGCGCCACCCGCCGCCATCGCGGCGGCATCGAGAGCACGATCCGCTGGGGCTACGGCCAGACCACGATCCCGCGTCACCTGCGCGACATCGTGGTCACCGAATACGGCATCGCCGATTTGCGCGGCAAGAGCGACAGCGAATGCATCGAGGGGATGCTGTCGATCTGCGATGCGCGCTTTCTGGACGCGCTGTGCGCGGAGGCGAAATCGAACGGCAAGCTGGCGGCGGATTTCGCCATACCCGACGCCTGGCGCCGGCACCAGCCCGAAGCCCTGCACGCGGCGCTGGCCCCGTTCCGACGCAAGGGCCAGCTGCCGGTGTTCCCCTTCGGCAGCGATTTCGACGAGGTCGAACAGCGCCTTCTGCCGGCGCTGGAATGGCTGCAGTCGCGCAGCAATCGCTGGCGCGGCCGCTGGCAGGTGTTGCGCGCCGCGGTGCGCCCCGGCGAGGCGGTCGAGGATGAGGGTGCGGCCCTGGCGCGGATGGGCCTGGATGCGCCGAAGAGTCTGTCCGAACGCGTGCAGCGACGCCTGTTGCAAGCCGCGCTGCGCCGGCGATCGACGTAGGGCGGGCACGGCCCACCGGCCTTGCACGGCACCGCCGACAAAAGCTGGCGGGTCGTGCCCGCCCTATGCCTGGAGGCGTCGCATCCGCGAGCGACGCTCCTGCTTTTGCGAAGCCCGAAGCCCGAAGCCCGACACAGAGCATCGCCCGCGTGCGGGCTCCTATGGGAGCGTGGGTGGATTCTCGGGGTCTTCGGCCGGCTCGGGCTGGTCGTCCATCAGCGGCAGCACGCCGGGGCTGTCGAGATCGTCGAATTGCTGGTGGTTCACGGCCCAGAAGAACAGCGCCACAGCCACCCCGATCACCACCAGGGTGACCGGGATCAGCACCAGCAGGATGTTCATGCCGCCGCCTCGGCGGTGCGGCCGGCGTGTCGGGCGTCGGCGTCGCTCGCGCGCTCGCGGCCGACGCGCATGGCGTTGAGCACCACCATCAGCGAGCTCAGCGACATGCCGATGGCCGCCAGCCACGGCGGCACCAGGCCGAACGCCGCGAACGGTACGGCGCACAGGTTGTAGCCCAGCGCCCAGCGGCGGCTTTGTGCGATCACCTGCTGCATCTGCACGGCGATCGCGTGCGCGTGCAGCAGGCCTTGCAGGCGACCGTCGAGCAGCAGCAGGTCGGCCTGGGCCTGGGCCAGGTCGGTGCCGCTGGACAGCGCGGCAGAGACGTCGGCGGCAGCCAGCAGCGGCGCGTCGTTGCTGCCGTCGCCCACCGCCAGCACGCGGTGGCCGTCGGCTTGCAGGGATTGCAGCAGGGCCAGCTTGTCGGCCGGCAACTGGCGCGCATGCCAGTCGTCGATGCCGAGCCGCGCGGCCAGCGCGGCGACGCGATCGGCGCTGTCGCCGCTGGCCATGCACACGCCGATGCCATCCCCGCGCAGTCGTGCCAGCGTGGCAGCGGCATCCTCGCGCGGTCGCTCGTGGAAGCCGAAGCGGGCAAGCGCGCCGTGCTGGTCGGCAAGCACCAGTGCTGCGCCGGCCAGTCGCGGATCGTAATGCGCGTCGCCCAGCGCGTAGCGGGCGCGGCCCAGCCGCAGCACGCGATCGCCGACGTTGCCTTCGATGCCCGCGGCGAGCTGCACGCGCACATCCTGCGCGGCCGGCATGGCGATGCGCTGCCTGCCCGCGGCGCTCAGGGCGCGAGCCAGCGGATGCGAACTGGCGCTGGCCAGCGCCGACGCCCAGGCCAGCACCTGCTCGCGGCTGTCGCCGCGCAGGGGTTCGATCGAGTCGTTGTCCAGGCTCGGGGTGGAGAGTGTTCCGGTCTTGTCGAACAGGGCGCGGTCCACGCCGGCCAGCGCGAGCAGGGCGCCGCCGTCGGTGACCAGCACGTGGCGGCGGGCGAGCCGGCCCAGTGCCCGGGTCAGCGTCACCGGCACGGTCAGCGCGAAGGCACAGGGGCAGGCCACCACCAGCACCGCGATGGCTGCGTCGAACGCGCGCGAGGGGTCGACCAGCAGCCAGCCCAGTGCGGTCAGTGCGGTGAGCACCAGCACCCGGCGCACGAAGCGGGTGACCTCGCGATCGCTGCCGGCGACCTGCGTGCGGGCTTGCCGTGCGCGCGTGGCAAGCGCGCCGAGCCGGGCCACGCTGGTCTGCGCGCCGCCGTGCTCCACGCGCAGCTGGGCCGGCCCGGTCAGCAGCACGCTGCCGGCCACCAGGCGCTCGCCGCGCTGGCGCCGTTGCGGGCGCGATTCGCCGGAGAGCAGCGCTTCGTCCACCTCGACCGAGGCGCTTTCCAGCACCCCGTCGGCCGGCACGGTGCCGCCGTCGTCGATGTGCACGCAGTCGCCAGCGGCGAGCGTCATTGCCGGCACGGTTTCCAGTTCGCCGTCGGCACGGCGCCGTTGCGCCAGCAGCGGCGTGGCGTCGAGCAGGGCGTCGCCGCGCGCGTCGCCGCGGTGGCGCGAGCGCAGCTCGATGTAGCGCCCGACCAGCAGCAGGAACACGAACATGCTGACCGAATCGAAGTACACCTCGCCGCTGCCGCGCAGGGTGTTGATCACGCTGGCGGCGAACACCAGCGATACCGCCAGCGCCACCGGCAGGTTGATGCCCAGGCGCCGGCCGCGCAGCTCTTCGGCGGCGCCGCGGAAGAACGTCCGCGCCGAGTAGAACACCAGCGGAAGGGTGGTGAGCAGGCCGAGCCAGCGGAACAGGTTGCGCGTGCTGAAATCGACGAAGTCGACCACGCCGAGGTAGATCACCAGGGCGTAGCTCATCACCTGCATCGCGCACATGCCGGCCACCAGGATGCGCTTGAGCGCATCGTGCATCTCGGCAGCGCGGGCATCATCCACCTCGTCCAGGCGCAGCGGGCGTGCCGGGCAGCCGGCAGTGGCGAAGTTCTCCAGCAGGGTGGGCAGGGTGGTGCGTCGGATATCCCAGACCACCCGCATGCGCCGCGCGGCGCGGTCGACGCTGACCCGGCGCACGCCGGCCAGCGCGTTGATGCGCTGCTCCAGCCAGAGCAGCTGGCGGGGATCGTCCAGCGCCTCGACGTGCAGGGCGATTTCGCTCAGGCCGTCACGTCGCTCGCGCAGTACCTGGGCGGCGAGCCGGGGATCGGCCCATGTCGCCGCGCTGGTCATGGCCGCGGCGCGGGAGGGTCAGCGGGAGGAGGCGGCGCGCTGTGTGCCGTCACCGGCACGCCGAATACCGCGTGCGAGCTGGTGGTCAGCGGCGTGTCGGCATAGCGGACGCTGACCGCGATGAGCCACACGCAGCCGGCCAGCGAGGCGGCGAAGATGAACGCTCCCAGCCACAGCACCGGCTGGCGATACCAGGCCGATGCCGTGCGGGCGCCGATGTCATGGCTGGCCTTCATCGGCGGGGTGTGACAGGTGGTAGACGTAGGCGGCGATCACGTGGATCTGGTCTTCGCTCAGGCGCGCGCCCCACGGCGGCATGTGGCCCTGGCGACCATTGCTGATGGTCTGCTCGATCTCGGTCGGGGTGCCGCCGTACAGCCAGACGTGGTCGGTGAGGTTCGGCGCGCCCAGCGCCGGGTTGCCCTTGCCCTCGGCGCCGTGGCAAGCGGCGCAGGTGGCGAACAGCGGCTTGGCGGCCGCTGCCTTGGCGGCGTCGTGCGGGGCGCCGGACAGGCTCAGCACGTACTGGGTGAGGTTTTTCACGTTGTCCGCGCCCAGGCTCGCCCAAGGCGGCATCACGCCGCTGCGACCGTCGTGGATCGAGGTGGTGATGTCCTTGCCGGTGCCGCCGTAGAGCCAGTCGCCGTCGGTGAGGTTGGGTGCGCCGACCAGGATGTTGCCCGTGCCGCTGCGCTGGTGGCAGGCGGCGCAGTTGTCCTCGAACAGCACCTTGCCCATCTGCCGTGCCTGCGGGTCGCCGGCCAGTTGCTCCACCGTGTACAGGCGGAAGCGATCCAGCAGCGGATCCAGCTTGGCCTCGTTGGCGGCCACTTCACGTGCCAGCTGGCCGTGCGAAGTCCAGCCCAGCGCACCCTTGTGGTTGCCGAAGCCGGGGAACAGGAACAGGTAGATGAACGCCGCAGCGAACATCGCGCCGGAAAACACGATCCACCACATGGGCAGGTTCTTGAGGCCTTCCAGGATGGTGCCGTGCGCCCACACGTGGCCCGTGGTGCCGTCGGGGCGGGTCGGGATTTTCGCCCGCGGCGCCCACAGGAACAGCGCAAAGGTGATGCCCAGGTTGAGCACCACCAGGAACATGACCCACAACGACCAGCCGGTGCTCATGGGCGATCCTCCTTGGCATCGACATCGCTGTCGGGTTGTTCGTCTTGTTCGAGCGGCAGGCGCGCCATGCGGTCGAACGTGGCTTGGTGGCGCTTGCGCCAGGCCCAGATCCAGATGCCGATGAAGGTCACCAGCATCAGGATGATGAAGACGCCGGCGATGTGTCCCCACACCGGGTTCATCGGCGTCATGGCGTGGCTCCCGCCACGGCGCCGGAGTCCGTCGCCTTGCCCGCCGGCGGCGCCGGCTCGTTGGCGATGCCCAGGCCCTGCAGGTAGGCGATCAGCGCGTCCATCTCGGTCTTGCCCTTGACCGCCTCGGGCGCCGCCGCGATCTGCGCGTCGGTGTACGGGTCGCCCAGCTTGCGCAGCGTGCGCATGCGCGCCTGCACGTCCTCGGCACTGATCGTGTTGTGCGCCAGCCACGGGTAGGCCGGCATGTTCGACTGCGGCACCACCTGGCGCGGGTCCATCAGGTGCAGGCGCTGCCATTCGTCGGAATACTTGCCACCCACGCGCGCCAGGTCCGGCCCGGTGCGCTTGGAGCCCCACTGGAACGGGCGGTCGTAGACCGACTCCTCGGCGGTGGAGAAATGGCCATAGCGCTCGGTCTCGAAACGCAGCGCGCGGATCATCTGCGAGTGGCACAGGTAGCAGCCCTCGCGCACATAGACGTCCTTGCCGATCAGGCGCAGCGGCTCGTACGGATGCACGCCCGGCGGCGCCTTCACCGAATGCGCCTCCATGAACAGCGGGGTGATCTCGGCCAGTCCGCCCAGCGAGACCATGATCGCGATGCCGATGCCGAGCAGGCCGGCATGCTTCTCGATCGCTTCGAAATGTTTGTAGGCCATCTGGAATTTTCCTTAACCCACGGCGGGCAGTGGCGCGGGCACCTGGTGCGGCGCGGGCTCGGGAATCGGCACCGGGATCGGCTTGATCAGCCGCGCGCGGGCATCGGCGGCGGTGTGCCACAGGTTCCACGCCATCACCCACATGCCGGACAGGATGAACACGCCGCCGGCCCAGCGAATCACGTACATCGGCTTGATCGCGAGCAGGCTGTCGAGGAAGCCGTAGGTCAGCGCGCCGTCGGGGTTGGTGGCGCGCCACATCAGGCCCTCGGTGACGCCGGCTGTCCACATCGAACCCACGTAAAGCAGGGTGCCGATGACGTGCAGCCAGAAGTGCAGCTCCATGCCGTTGCGCGAGTGCATCTCCGGCCGGCCCAGCGCGCGCGGCGCCATGGCGTAGAGCGAGCCGATGGTGATCATCGCCACCCAGCCCAGCGAACCCGAGTGCACGTGGGCGATGGTCCAGTCGGTGTAGTGCGAAAGCGAGTTCACCGTCTTGATCGCCATCATCGAGCCTTCGAAGGTGGAGGCGCCGTAGAACACCAGCGACAGCACCATGAACTTGGCTGCCGGGTCGGTGCGCAGGCGGTGCCACACGCCGTTGAAGGTGAGCAGGCCGTTCGCCGCCGAACCCAGGCTCGGCATCAGCAGCACCAGCGAGAACGCCATGCCGACCGACTGCACCCAGTCGGGCAGGGCGGTGTACATCAGGTGGTGCGCGCCGGCCCACATGTAGACCGAGATCAGCGCCCAGAAATTGACGATCGAGAAGCGGTAGCTCCACAGCGGCTGCTTGGCCTGCCGCGGCACGAAGTAATACATCATGCCGAGGAAGCCGGCGGTGAGGAAAAACGCCACCGCATTGTGGCCGTACCACCACTGCACCATCGCATCGACCACGCCGGAGTAGATCGAGTACGACTTGGTCAGCGAGACCGGGATGGCCAGGTTGTTGACGATGTGCAGCAGGCCCACGGCGATGATGAAGGCGCCGTAGTACCAGTTCGCCACGTAGATGTGCTTGATGCGCCGGCGCGCCAGCGAGCCGAAGAACACCACGCCGAAACTCACCCAGACCACCGCGATCAGGATGTCGATGAACCATTCCGGCTCGGCGTATTCCTTGCTCTGGGTCAGGCCCAGCGGCATCGTGGTCATCGCCAGCACGCAGACCAGTTGCCAGCCCCAGAAAGTGAAGGCGGCCAGCTTCTTGAACGCCAACCGCGCGTGGCCGGTGCGCTGCACCACGTAGTAGCAGGTGCCCATCAGCGCCGAGCCGCCGAAGGCAAAGATCACGCCGAAGGTGTGGTCGGGGCGGATGCGGCTGAAGGTCAGCCACGGCACGTCGAAATTGAGTGCCGGCCACATCAGCTCGGCGGCGGCGTAGACGCCGACGGACATGCCGATGATGCCCCATACGGCGGCGGCCAGCAGGAACTGGCGGACGACCTTGTCGTTGTAGTATTCGGTGTTCGGCATCGGCGTTTCCGGCTGGACAGCGGGGCATTTTGGCGGCAAGCATGCGGCGAAGTGTTGACCTCGATCAAGCATCTGCGGCAATCCGTCCCGGCTATCGCCACGGGCTCCGGCGGCGGGGATCGGGCGAGTATTCTTGGCATCCTTTGTCGCGGCCCGCCGCGACCACACATTCCGGTTGAATCCATGAGTGAGATCGTTTCGCAACAACCCCGTCCGGCCGCGCCAGCGCCGCGTCGAGCCAGCGTGGGCGTGCGGGTCGGCAAGGTGGCGGTGGGCGGCGGCGCACCGATCGTGGTGCAGTCGATGACCAACACCGACACCGAGGATCCGGCCAGCACCGCGAAGCAGATCGCCGAGCTCGCCCGCGCCGGTTCCGAGCTGGTGCGCATCACGGTCAACACGCCTGCCGCGGCGGCCGCGGTGCCGCGCATCGCCGAGCGGCTGGCGATGATGGGCGTGGAGGTGCCGATCGTCGGCGACTTCCACTACAACGGCCACCAGTTGCTGGAACGCGAGCCGGCCTGCGCCGAGGTGTTGGCCAAGTACCGCATCAATCCCGGCAACGTGGGTTTTGGCAAGAAGCACGAGAGCCAGTTCGCCTCGATCATCGAAAAGGCGCTGCGCTACGGCAAGCCGGTGCGCATCGGCGCCAACTGGGGTTCGCTGGACCAGGCCATGGTGGCGGCGCTGATGGACGAGAACGCCCGGCGCGCCGAACCGTGGGACGCCGCGCACGTGGCGCGCGAGGCGCTGATCCGCTCCGCGCTGGATTCGGCCGCGCGCGCCGAGGAACTCGGGCTGGCGCGCGAGCGCATCATCCTGTCGTGCAAGGTCTCCGGCGTGCAGGAACTGATCGCCGTATACCGCGACATCGCCGCGCGCTGCGACTACGCGCTGCACCTGGGCCTGACCGAGGCCGGCATGGGCTCCAAGGGCATCACGGCGTCGGCTGCCGCGCTGGCGGTGCTGCTGCAGGAAGGCATCGGCGACACCATCCGCATCTCGCTCACGCCCGAGCCGGGCGCCTCGCGCACCGGCGAGGTGATCGTGGCGCAGGAGCTGCTGCAGACCATGGGCCTGCGCTCGTTCACCCCGCTGGTCACCGCCTGCCCGGGTTGCGGCCGCACCACCAGCGAGTTCTTCCAGGAGCTGGCCAAGACCGTGCAGGAACACGTGCGCGAGCAGATGCCGCTGTGGCGGGTGAAATACGACGGTGTGGAGAACCTCACCCTGGCGGTGATGGGTTGCATCGTCAACGGCCCGGGCGAATCCAAGCACGCCAACATCGGCATCTCGCTGCCGGGCAACGGCGAGGCGCCGGCCGCGCCGGTGTTCATCGACGGCGAGAAGGCGATGACCCTGCGCGGCGACAACATCGCCAACGAGTTCGTCGACATCCTCGACGACTACGTGGCGCGCAAGTACGCCGCGCGCGTCAGCTGAAAGGCGTGCCGGGCTGCCACAGCCGCGGGCCGAGATCGGCCCAGCTGCCTGTCCGCCCGGCCTGCGCGGCCAGCGCGCCGGCCTGCATCAGGTAAACGGCGCGCGGCATCTCGAACGCACCCAGGCTCAGCGTGTGGGCGTTGGCTACCTGCGCATCGAGCAGTGGGCAGCCTTGTTCGTGCAGCAGCCGCGCCAGTGCGATCAGCGCCACCCGCGAGCCACCGCTCTCGGCGCTGAACATCGACTCGCCGCAGAACAGCTTGCCGACCGACAAGCCGTAGACGCCGCCGACCAGGCGTTCGCCGTCCCAGGTTTCCACGCTGTGCGCGTGGCCCAGCCGATGCAGGTGGAGGTAGGCGTCGATCATGGCCGGCACGATCCAACTGCCCGAGGCGTTGTCGCGCGGCGCGGCGCAGCCGCGGATCACCGCCTCGAACGCCTGGTCGATCGTCACCCGCCAGTGCCTGCCGGCGAGCTGCCGCCGCAGGCTGCGGTTCGGTCGCAACGTGCCGGTGCGAAACACGCAGCGCGGGTCGGGCGACCACCACAGGATCGGCTCACCCTCACCGAACCACGGAAAGATGCCTTGCCGGTAGGCCGCCAGCAGCCGGCCCGGCGACAGGTCGCCGCCGAAGGCGAGCAGGCCGTTCGGTTCGGCCAGTGCGCGGGAGGGATCGGGAAAGCGTTCCGGTGCGTCGGCATCGAGCAGGGGCAGGCGGATCATGGCGCAACCTCGTCGTGCTGCGCGTACGGGCTGTGTTGCCGCAATTCTTCCGCGTAGGCATCCACCGCCGGTGCCTCGCGCGCCAGCGCGCTGGCCACCGCCGCGCGGAAGCCGGGGTGGGCGAGCCAGTGGCGCGAATGCGTGCGCGCGGGCAGGAAGCCGCGCGCCAGCTTGTGCTCACCCTGTGCGCCGGGTTCGAAACGCTGCAGCCCCTGCGCGATCGCGTACTCGATGCCGCGGTAGTAGCACAGCTCGAAATGCAGCCCCGGCACGTCGACCAGGGTTCCCCAGTAACGGCCGTAGAGCACGCCGTTGCCTTGCACGAACAGCGCCATCGCCACGATCTCGCCACTCGCACGGGCCAGCGCGAGCTGCGCCAGCGGGCCGAGTTCGCCGAGCCGGCGGAAGAAGGCAGGGGTCAGGACCGCATGGTTACCCTTGTCGTCGAAAGTGGCTTCGTACAGCGCGTGCACGCGGTTCCACTCGTGGTCGTCGAGCGAGTCGCCGCTGCGCCATTCGATGGCCAGCCCGCACGCAGCAACCTGGGCGCGTTCGCGCAGGATGTTCTTGCGCTTCTTGTGGTTCAGCGCGGCGAGGAAATCGGGGAAATGCCGGTAGCCGCGGTTGTGCCAGTGGAACTGCACGTCCGAGCGGGCCAGCCAGTCGTCGTCGAAGGCCGGCGCCTCACTATCCGGCAGGAAGTTTGCGTGCACCGAGGAGAGCCCCAGCCGCTGCGCCTCGCCGCGCATTGCCTCGACCAGTGCCTGCCGCAACGCGGGCGTGCCGGCCAGCAGGCGCGGTCCGGGTACCGGCGAGTAGGGCACGCCGCACAGCAGCTTCGGGTAGTACTCGCCGCCGGCGCGTTCCCACGCGCTGGCCCAGCTCCAGTCGAACACGAACTCGCCGTGCGAGTTGCCCTTCAGGTACAGCGGCGCGGCCGCCACCAGCCGATCGCCGTCGTAAAGGCCCAGGTGGTGTGCCCGCCAACCCCCGTCGGGCCGGATGCAGCCGGTATCTTCCAGCGCGCGCAGGAACGCGTGCGACACGAACGGGTTGGCCTCCCCGCGCAACGCGTCCCATGCCGCGGCGGGCAGCTCGGCGATCGCGTCGTGGAAGCGGATGTGCATGACTTGGCACTTTCCGTAGGAGCCCGCTCGCGGGCGATGCTTCTGTTTTTTCGCGAATCCCGACCAGAAGCATCGCCCGCGAGCGGGCTCCTACGGGCAGGTCAGCCAGCTGGCGTTTGCTGGTCGAGCCAGCGCTCGGCGTCCAGCGCGGCCATGCAGCCGAAGCCGGCCGAGGTGATCGCCTGGCGGTAGACGTGGTCGGCGACGTCGCCGGCGGCGAACACGCCGGGCACCGAGGTCATCGTGGCCATGCCGGATTGGCCGCTGTGGATCTTGATGTAACCGTCATGCATGTCCAGCTGGCCGGCGAAGATGCCGGTGTTGGGCGTGTGGCCGATCGCCACGAAGAAGCCGGTGGCGGCGATGTCGCGGGTGGCGCCGGAGTTGACGTCCTTCACGCGCACGCCGGTGACGCCGGTGTCGTCGCCCAGCACTTCGTCGATGGTGTGATTCCAGACCAGCTCGATCTTGCCCGCGGCCTCCTTCTCGAACAGCTTGTCCTGCATGATCTTCTCCGCGCGCAGCTTGTCGCGGCGATGCACCAGGTAGACCTTGCGGCCGATGTTGGCCAGGTACAGCGCTTCCTCCACGGCGGTGTTGCCGCCGCCGATCACCACCACGTCCTGGTCGCGGAAGAAGAAGCCGTCGCAGGTGGCGCAGGCGGACACGCCCTTGCCCTTGAACTTCTCCTCGCTGGCGATGCCAAGGTACTTGGCGGTGGCGCCGGTGCTGATGATCAGCGCGTCGGCGGTGTATTCGCCGGAGTCGCCGACCAGCCGGAACGGGCGCTGCCTGAGGTCGGCGGTGTGGATGTGGTCGAAGACCATCTCGGTGTGGAAGCGCTCGGCGTGCTCGGCCATGCGCTGCATCAGCGCGGGGCCTTGCAGGCCCTCGACGTCGCCCGGCCAGTTGTCCACGTCGGTGGTGGTCATCAGCTGGCCGCCCTGCTGCAGGCCGGTGATCATGGTCGGCTTGAGGTTCGCGCGGGCGGCGTACACCGCGGCGGTGTAGCCGGCAGGACCGGAGCCGAGGATCAGCAGGCGGCTGTGCTTGGGGGTGGGCATGGCAGGTATAATCCTTGGGTTTGCTGGTGGCTTGAGCGGCTATTCGCTGCAGCTGCAGCCGGGGTTTCATCGAAACCGTGCCTGCAGGTGGCAACAACGAATGCGACCCCTGGAGAATGGGGAATCCGCTTGGCTGATTCAAGTCGCCGGCAGATCAACGACACCACCGCGGCGGTTGCGCGATGGACCCACCACGTGTTCCCACAGGATTCTTTTGCCATGCGTATCGGTATCCCCTCCGAAACCAAGACCCTCGAAGGTCGTGTCGCCCTTGTTCCCGCCGCCGCTGCCGACCTGGTGCGTCGCGGCCATGAGGTGTTCATCCAGTCCGGGGCCGGCCTGAAGAGCGGTTTTTCGGACGAGGCGTACGTCAACGCAGGCATCAAGATCGTGGCCGACGCCGCCGCGCTGTATGAGGCGGGCGAGCTGATCGTCAAGGTGAAGGAGCCGATCGCCGGCGACCTGACCCTGCTCAAGAAGCACCACCTGCTGTTCTGCTATCTGCACCTGGCAGCCGAGCCGGCGCTGACCCGCAGCCTGCTCGACATCGGCCTGACCGGCGTGGCGTTCGAGTCGGTGGAAGAGCATGGCGGCCTGCCGCTGCTGCACCCGATGTCGGTGATCGCCGGGCGCATCGCGACCCAGTGCGGCACCACGCTGCTGCATCGGCCACAGGGCGGCAAGGGCAAGCTGCTCGGCGGCATGGCCTCGACCCCGCGCGGCAAGGTGGTGGTGCTCGGTGCCGGTGCGGCCGGCGGCAACGCCGCGGCGCTGGCGGCGCAGGCCGGTGCCAACGTGGTGGTGTTCGACAAACGCCAGGATCGACTGGCGGAGATGATGGCGCTGGGTCCGAACGTCACCGCGCTGTATGCCTATGAATCCTCGGTGGCCGAGGAAGTGCGGGACGCGGACCTCGTCGTCGGCGCCGTGCTGATCCCCAGCGCCAAGGCGCCGCACGTGGTCACCGAGGCGATGGTCGAGTCGATGGAGCCGGGCAGCGTGCTGGTGGACATCGCGATCGACCAGGGCGGCTGTTTCGAGACCTCGAAGCCGACCACCTGGGAGCATCCCACCTACGACGTGCACGGCGTCACCCACTTCTGCGTCACCAACATGCCTGGCGCGGTGCCGCAGACCTCGTCGGTGGCGATCTCCGCGGCGATCCTGCCGTACGTGCAGCGTCTGGCCGGCGGCAAGGCATGGCGCGAGTTCGAGCCGCTCAAGGTCGGCATCAATATCGATGGCGGCAAGCTGGTGCATCCGGCGCTGCAAGGTATGCTCTGACCCTGGTCACGAAGAAAGGGGCACCCCGGGTGGCGCGCGGCGCGAACGCAAGGCAACAACCCAAGGCAGGCCTCAGCGATGAGTTGAAACGCCGGCTGCGCGAAGCCGGCGCCCTGCTGCTGCTGCCGCTGGCGGTGTACCTGCTGGTGTGCCTGTTCAGCTACGACCCGCATGATCCCAGCTGGACCAATGCCGGCCAGCTGGAGCATGCGCGCAACTTCGGCGGCACCGTGGGTGCCTACGTGGCCGATCTGCTGCGCTGGATCTTCGGCCTGGTGGCGTACTGCTTCCCGTTGCTGCTGTTGCTGCTCGGCGTGCAGGTATTGCGCCAGCGCGGCCGGCAACCGCAGCATCCGTGGGAACCGGCGCTGCGGCTGGTCGGCTTCGTGTTCTTCTTCATTACCGGGCCGGCGTTGCTGTATCTCAACTTCGCGCAGGAGCCGGTGCAGCCGCAGGGCGTGGGCGGCATCATCGGCGTGTGGGTGGGCCATGCGGTGCTGTCTGCATTCGGTTCCACCGGTGCGCCGCTGCTGCTGCTGGCGCTGTTCCTGATCGCGGTGACGCTGGCCACCGGACTGTCCTGGTTCGGCCTGATGGACTGGACCGGCCAGGCCGTGCTGCATCTGGCCGGCTGGCTGCGCGGCAAGCTGCGCGAGGCGCCGCAGGTGCTGGCCGCGCGCCAGGCGCGCAGCGAACGCGAGGTGATCAAGAAGGCCGACGCGGTGAAACAGGCCCGGCGTGAACCAGTGCGCATCGAGGCGGCGCCCGCGCCGGTGACCAAGAGCGAACGCGCGCGGCTGGAGACGCAGATCCCGCTGTTCGCCGGCGCTGCCGCGCCGGGCGAACTGCCGCCGCTGTCGCTGCTGGACGAAGCGCCGGAGCAGGGGCCGGGCTATACCGAGGAAACCCTGGAGGTTCTCTCGCGCCAGGTCGAATTCAAGCTGAAGGATTTCAAGATCGACGTGAAGGTGGTCGGCGCCTACCCCGGGCCGGTGATCACCCGGTTCGAGATGGAGCCGGCGCCGGGCGTGCGGGGTTCGCAGGTGTCGAGCCTGGACAAGGACATCGCCCGCGGCCTGTCGGTGGTGAGCGTGCGCGTGGTCGACGTGATCCCGGGCAAGAACGTGATCGGGCTGGAGATACCCAACACGCGCAAGCAGATCGTGTACCTGTCGGAGATTCTGCGCTCGGACAAGTACGACCAGATGAAATCGGCGCTGGCGCTGGCACTGGGCAAGGACATCGGCGGTAAACCCGTGGTGGTGGATCTGGCCAAGATGCCGCACCTGCTGGTGGCCGGCACCACCGGTTCGGGCAAGTCGGTGGCGGTCAACGCGATGGTGCTGAGCCTCTTGTACAAGGCCAGCCCCAAAGATGTGCGCATGATCATGATCGACCCGAAGATGCTGGAGCTTTCGGTGTACGAGGGTATCCCGCACCTGCTGGCGCCGGTGGTCACCGACATGAAGGAGGCGGCCAACGCGCTGCGCTGGTGCGTGGCCGAGATGGAGCGCCGCTACAAGCTGATGGCCGCCGTCGGCGTGCGCAACCTGTCCGGCTTCAACAAGAAGGTGCGCGACGCCGAGAATGCCGGCCAGCCGCTGCTCGATCCGCTGTTCCGGCCCAACCCCGAGATGCCGAACCTGGCCGCCGATCCGCTGGAGCCGCTGCCGAACATCGTGGTGTTCATCGACGAATTCGCCGACATGATGATGATCGTCGGCAAGAAGGTCGAGGAACTCATCGCGCGCCTGGCGCAGAAGGCGCGTGCCGCCGGCGTGCACCTGATCCTGGCCACCCAGCGCCCGTCGGTGGACGTGATCACCGGCCTGATCAAGGCCAACATCCCCACCCGCATCGCGTTCCAGGTGTCCAGCAAGATCGACTCGCGCACGATCCTCGACCAGAGCGGTGCGGAGGCGCTGCTGGGCTACGGCGACATGCTCTATCTGCCGCCGGGCACAGCCACGCCCGAGCGCGTGCACGGCGCCTTCGTCGATGACCACGAGGTGCATGGCGTGGTCAACTGGCTGAAGTCGCAAGGCGAGCCGAATTACGTCGAGGGCGTGCTGGAGGAAGTGCAGGCCACCAGCGACGGCAAGTTCATCAACGACTCCGGCCTGCCGCAGGACGGCGAGGAAGGCGGCGACGCCGACACCCAGCTCTACGACAAGGCGGTGGCGGTGGTCACGCAGACCCGCCGCGCCTCGATCTCCGGCGTGCAGCGCCACCTGCGCATCGGCTACAACCGTGCCGCGCGGCTGGTCGAACAGATGGAGGCCGACGGCGTGGTCAGCGCCCCGCAGCACAACGGCAACCGCGAAGTCCTGGCGCCTCCGCCACCCAAGGATTGAGCTGGCATTCCGCTGCCGGTGCGAAACCGGCATGATGCGCTCCTGCCGCGCGCGCCAGGTCCAGGGATCGGACGCGTGACGGACTTCATGGTCTCCTGGGCGCGTAGGTTGGTGATGGTGTCGAACTTGCCGCAACACGATGGGAACGCCGGCGGGTGGGCGTCGCTGGCCGGCGACGTGAATCGCCTGGTACAGCAGAATCGCGTGCAGGACGCGCTGTCGATCGTCGAGCGATTCCTCGGCTCGACGCCGGATTGCCGGGCGGTCGAGCCGCTGCAGATGCGCGCGCAGCTGTTGCTGTCGCTGGGACGTCCGCGGCAGGCCGTGTCGGCGTTCGAAGTCGCAATGGCCGCCGCGCCCGGAGACGGTCGCCTGCTGCTCGGGCTTGCCATGGCCCACGGCGAAAGCGGACAGCCGGAGGCGGCCGAGGCGGCGGCGCGCGGCGCACTCGCGCAGTCGCTCGACCATCCGCACGTCCATTACGTGCTGGCGCGCGCCCTGTTCGAGCAGGATCGGTTCGTCGAGGCCGAGGCGGCGCTTCGGCGGGTGGTGGCGGCGGCGCCGCACCACCTGGCTGCACAGACCACGCTGGCCGAACTGGTGTGGATGCGCAGCGGCGACATGGCTGCGGTGTCCATCGCGCTCGATGCCGGCAGCGATGCCCGCTTGCGCGTCGAGCTGCGCATGATCAAGGCCCGGCTGTGGCGTCAGACCGGCGCGGCCGAACGGGCCTACGCCGAACTTGCGCCGTTGCTCGAAGCGTACCCGCAGCACGCCGCGCTGCACGTCCTGGTGGCGGAATGTGCGTTGCAGCTGGAGCCGTCCCGGGCGCTGGCGCTCATCACCCGTGCGCTGCAACTGGAGCCGCGCAGTCGGGAGGCGCACCGCTTGCACGGCGACATCCTGCTCGCGGCCGGGCTGCCTGAAGCAGCGGCCAGCCTGGCCGGCCGGCTGCTCGCGCTGGACGGCAACGACGTGTCCGCCTTTGCGCTGCAGGCCGCGGCGTGGCATGCGCTGGGCGATCCGCGCTACCCGGCGTTGTACGACTACCAGCGGCTGGTTCGCTCCTGTCGCATCGACGCGCCCCCGGGCTGGGCCGGTCTCGACGATTATCTGCACGATCTCGCGGCCAGCCTGCACGCACGGCACGACCTGCTGCAGGCGCATCCGCCCACGCAGTCGGCGCGCACCGGCACGCAGGTCGAGTTGCGGCCCGGCAGCCCCTCGGCGGATCGGGCGGTGCGGGCGTTTCCGGCAGCGGTTGATGGCGCCATTCGCCGTTACATGGAGACGGTGATGGCCACGGGTGCCGACGCCTTTTCGCGGCGCGGCACCGGCCGCTATCGTTTCAGCGGCATCTGGTCGGTGCGACTGAAGTCACAGGGACACCATACGAGCCATTTCCATGGCAAGGGCTGGATATCCTCGGCCTGTCACATCCAGGTGCCGGCGTCGTTGTCCGGCGACGATCGCGGCGGATGGTTGAAGTTCGGCCATGAGCTGTCGTCCGGGGCGCCCCCCGGGCACTGCGTCAAGCCGGTGCCGGGGTTGCTCACCCTGTTCCCTTCGTGGATGTGGCATGGCACGGTGCCGTTCGCGGCCGCTCCCGGCGACTACCGCCTGTCGGTTGCCTTCGACGTGGTTCCCGACTGACACGGAAGCGTTTGATTAAGCCAGCGGATGACACACTAGTCTCTACCCATTCGGAAATGGCCATGACCCGCAATCGCATCGTTCTGTGCATCTTTACCCTGTTTGCCCTGGGCGTGGCCGGCCTCGCGCAGGCGGCTGCCGGGCCGGCGCGTGCGCGGCTGGATGCGTTTGCCAGCGGCCTGCATTCGCTGACCGGGCATTTCAGCCAGACGCTGACCAACGTCAACGGCCAAGGCAGCAAGACCAGTTCCGGCACGCTGGCGCTGGAGGCGCCGCGGGAGTTCCGTTGGGACACCACCGAGCCGTACAAGCAGACCATCGTCGCCGACGGCGGCCGGGTGTGGATGTACGACCCGGAGCTGGAACAGGTCACGGTGCGCAAGCAGAGCACCGAGGAGGCACACAGCCCGCTGACCGTGCTGACCGACCTCAAGCAGCTGGACAAGGAGTTCAACGCCAGCGAACGCGGCGAAAAGGACGGCTTGGCCTGGTTGCGGCTGACCTCCACCAGCAAGGATGCGCAGTTCGCCTGGGTCGACCTCGGTTTCGACGCGAACGGCCTGGCCCGGATGACCTTCCGCGACCAGCTCGGCGCGACCACCGAGATCCGCTTCTCGCAGTGGCAGCGCAACCCGGTGCTGCCGCCGGGAACCTTCGACTTCGTGCCGCCGGAGGGAGCCGACGTGATCGGCGACGTGCCGCAGATCAGCATCCAGCCGATCCGGGACTGAGCCGGCGATGGCCGTACTGCGGCAGTTGCCGCGCTGGGCGTGGATCGGTGGCGGCGTGCTGGCGTTCATCGCCGGCATCGTCAACGCGGCCGGTTACCTGGGCTTTCGCCACCAGGCAATCACCAACCTGACCGGATCGACCACCTTGCTCGGTGCATCGCTGGGCCTGGCGGACGGGCCCGAAGCGGTGCATTGGGGCCTGTCGGTGGCGGCGTTCGTGTTCGGTGCGCTGCTCAGCGGATTGATCGTGCAGCAGCAGACGCTGAAACTCGGCCGTCGCTACGGCGTGGCGCTGGTGCTGGAGTCGCTGCTGCTGTTTGCGGCGGTGCCGCTGCTGCATGCCAACGATTCGGGCGGCATCTACCTGGCCTCGATCGGCATCGGTCTGCAGAACGGCATGGCCAGCACGTACAGCGGCATGGTGTTCCGCACCACCCATGTCTCGGGCATGTTCACTGACCTGGGCATCTACATCGGCCAGCGGCTGCGTGGCTTGCCGGTCGATGCGCTGCGCGTGGGGGTGTGCCTGCTGGTGGTGACCAGCTTCACCCTGGGGGGCACGGCCGGCGCATTGCTGTTCCACGCCATGGGCGAGCGCGCCCTGCTGGTACCGGCTGCGCTGACCGGCCTGTGCGGCATGGGTTACGGCGTTTACCGGCAATACACCTTGAGTCGCGGGCGCATGGGCGCCGATTGAGCGGGGGATGTCAGCTGGCCACCGCGTAGCGGTTGCGGCCGTTGCGCTTGGCTTCGTAAAGCGCCTTGTCGGCGCGCGACAGCCACTGCTCGATGGATTCGCCCGGCCGCAGCGCGGTGACGCCGATGCTCACGGTGACCTGGATTGGGCGATCTTGATAGCTCACGGCGGTGCCGGCCATGGCCGCGCAGATGCGCTCGGCGATCTCGCTGGCCTGGTCCACGCTGGTGTCGGGCAGGCACAGCACGAACTCCTCGCCGCCGTAGCGTCCGAGCAGGTCGCCCTGGCGGCAATGGCGCTGGATCACCGCCACCGCGCCGCGGATCACGGCGTCGCCGGCGAGGTGGCCGTGGATGTCGTTGATCTGCTTGAAGCGGTCCAGGTCGAACAGCGCGATGCAGATGGATTGCTCCCGCGACCGCTCGCATTCCAGCTGGGCCAGCTCCAGGAAGCGGCGCCGGTTGTAGATGCCGGTGAGCCCGTCGGTGCTGGCCAGTTCGTCCAGGCGCCGGTTGGCGGCGCGCAGGTCGCGCGTGTGTTCGTTGATCTGTTGCTGCAACTGCAGCGCCTGCCGGCGCAGATAGAGCGTGCGCAGATGCACCAGCAGCACCACCAGGCCGATCAGCAGCGCGACCGCTGCCAGCTTGCTGTACCAGGTTTCATACCAGCGCGGAGCGACCGTCACCAGCAGGCGGCTTTCGACCGTGCGCGGATGCATGCCCTGCGTACTGGCGCGCAGATACAACACGTAGTCCCCGTGGGCGAGGTTGGTGTAGTTCGCGCCGGGCTTGGCGCCGGCCGGGATGTCGACCCAGTCGTCGTCCAGGCCGGTCATGCGATAGCTGTATGAGGTTTCGCCGGGGGAGCGGTAATCCAGCAGGGAGAAGTCCACGCGCAGGTTGCGGTTGCGCTCGTCCAGCGTGATCGTGTCGCCGTCATGCGGCAGCCTGCCGAACGGCAGCGCCCGCGTACCGAGCACCGCTTGGGTGATCGCCAGCGGGGCGTCGTCGTTGTCGTCGATCTGGATGGTCGGCCGGATCACCGTCAGACCGCCCAGGCCACCGAACAACAGCGCGCCGTCGGGCGCGCGGGCGGCGGCGTCGGCATAGTGGTAGCTGCGGATGTGCAGGCCGTCGCGCGAGCTCAGGTTGCGCACCGCGTGGCTGCGGGCATCGACGCGCGCGATGCCGCTGGAGGTGCTGGTCCAGATGTGGCCCAGGCCATCGCTGAGCGCGCTGGTGACCTTGTCGCTGAGCAGGCCCTCGGCCACGCCGATGCCGGAAAAGCGCCACGGATCCTTGCCGATGCTTTCGGCCAGGCCGCCGGAGGTGCTCACCCATACGTGTCCCTGCGAGTCCGGCGTTGCCGCGCTCACCGAATCGCCGGGCAGGCTGGTCGGGTCGCCCTCGCGATGGGCAAGCGTGCGGAAGCCGCGGCTGGCGCCGCTGTCGGGGGCGATGCTGATGCCGCGCGAGGTGCTGTACCACCATTCGTCGCCGACCTTTAAGATCTGCCGCACCGTGTTGCTGGCCAGACTGGTCGGGTCGTCGGGATCGTGCCGGACATGGTCCAGCACACCGGTGGTGATGTCGTAGCGGAACAGCCCGTCATAAGTGCCGATCAGCAGGCGATTGCCATCCATGCGCAAGCACAGCACCGGCGTGTTCTCCAGTGCGGGCAGCACCGACGAGCTGATCTCGAACGTGTGCGGGTCCACTTTCGCCAGGCCCTGGGTGCCCACCCAGATCGAGCCGTCCGCGGCCTCGGCGAAGGACTGCACATCGCGCAACGTCTGCGTGCCGCCCAGGCGCAGGTGACGCATCTGCCCGGCGTGCAGGTCGATCACGTCGATGCGCCCGGCACTCACGCCGATCCAGATCAGCCCGCGACTGTCCACATAGACGCCGCGCACGCTGGTGTCGCTGAGCATGTTCGCTTCCAGCGGCGAGGGCAGTACCGAGAACGCGCCGCGGTCGCCCAGATAGGCGCGGGCCAGGCCTAGGTCGGTGGCCGCCCACAGGTTGCCGGCGCGGTCGTGCAGCAACGCGCGCACCGCATCGCCGGGCAGCGACGAGGGCACCGCCGGATCGTGTTCGATCCGCTGCAGCGAGGCGTCGCCGGGGCGGTAGGCCAGCACGCCGCTGCCGTCGGTGGCGATCCACATGGTGCCCGGCGCGGCCTCTTGGAAGTCGCGCACGGTGGCGTGCTGGGCGCCCTTGAGATAGCCGCTGAATCCCGGCACCGGATGCCAGTGTCCGTGCGGGTCGCGGTATGCCGCGCCAGCCTGGCCGCTGCCGATCCACAGGCGACCAGCGCTGTCCTCGTCGATGGCCCAGATCTGGTTCTCCAGCACGGTGGCCACCGCATCGTCGGCCGGCCGCGCGGGGCGCTCGAAGCGATCGCTGCCTGCGCGCCGCACGAACAGGCCCTCGTTGTTGCCCAGCCACAGGTCTCCGGCACGGTCCTGCATCACGCTGAAGTTGCGCGGCGCGGTGTCGCTGCCGGTGTCGACGTGGCGGATCGCGTTGCTGCGCAGGTCGAGATGGTCCAGGCCCTGCTCGGTGGCCACCCACACACCGCCGGCGTGGTCGTCGGCGAGGGCGAAGATCTTGCGGTCGGAGATGCCGTCCGGGCCGCCGGGATAGACGTGGAAGGTGTTGCTCGCCGGGTCGAAGCGCACCAGGCCGCCGGCGTTGGTGCCGATCAGCATGCCGCCGTCCGGCAGGGCCAGCAGACAGCGCACGTAGGCGTCGGGCAGGCCCTTGACGGGCTCGCCGCGGATGTCGAACAACTGGGTGCGGTAGCCGTCGTAGCGGGCCAGCCCCACCATCGTGCCCACCCACAGCAGGCCTTCGCGATCCTGCGCCAGCGCGGTGACGATGGCCGGCGGAAATCCTTCCGCGCTGGATACCTTGTCGAACCACGGCGATTCGAACGGCGCCCACGGATCGGCCGGCGCGGCCATGCCCGCGCCGGCCCGGAGCAACAGCAGCAACGCACCCAGCCATCCCCACCAGGGGCAGCGCGAGGATTGCCGCTTCACCCCGGCCACCCGTGCCCGCACGGCAAGGCGCCGGGCCGCTGCACGCGCCCGGTTTCCTTGGTGCGGTCGATGATTCCGTGCACGATCACGTTAAGGTCGTCCCCCGCCGCGCCCGGTCGAATCGGCTGGACAACGCGGGCGGCGCCATGATACCGGCATGCACCGCGTTTCGGCAGGCGGGCGCCGCGGGTGCATGCCTTATCATCGGCGCATGACTCCTCCCGTTGCCCCGTCCGGCCCCGGCCTGTTCGCCGAACCCGACGCGCTCAAGCCGCTGGCCGAACGCATGCGCCCGCGCAGCCTCGATGAAATCGTCGGCCAGCAGCGGTTGGTCGGCCCGAACCAGGCACTGCGCCGTGCGCTGGAAGCCGGCAAGATCCACTCGATGGTGCTGTGGGGCCCGCCCGGCTGCGGCAAGACCACGCTGGCGCTGCTGGTGGCGCGCTACGCCGAGGCGGATTTCCGTGCGATCTCCGCCGTGCTGTCCGGCCTGCCGGACGTGCGCAAGGCGCTGGCCGAGGCCGAGGTGAACTTCGCCCAGGGCCGCCGCACGGTGTTGTTCGTCGACGAGGTGCACCGCTTCAACAAGACCCAGCAGGATGCGTTCCTGCCGCACATCGAGCGCGGCGTGATCATCTTCATCGGCGCGACCACCGAGAACCCCTCGTTCGAGCTGAACTCCGCGCTGCTCTCGCGCTGCCGCGTGCACGTGCTGGAGCCGGTCTCCACCGCCGACATCGTCGCGGCGCTCAAGCGCGCATTGAACGACAGCGAACGCGGCCTCGGCGAGCTGCAGCTGCAGGTTTCCGACGCATCGCTGGAGTCGATCGCCCAGGCGGCCGACGGCGACGTGCGCCGCGCGCTGACCCTGCTGGAAATCGCTGCCGAGCTGGCTCACGAACGCACCATCGACGAAGCCACGCTGACCCAGGTGCTGGCCGACCGCACCCGTCGCTTCGACAAGCAGGGCGAGCAGTTCTACGACCAGATCTCGGCGTTGCACAAATCCGTGCGCTCCTCCGATCCCGACGCGGCGGTGTACTGGCTGTGCCGCATGCTCGACGGCGGCGTCGACCCGCTGTACCTCGCGCGCCGCATGACCCGCATGGCGGTGGAGGATGTCGGCTTGGCCGAGCCGCGTGCCTGGCGCATGGCGCTGGACGCGTGGGATACCTACGAGCGCCTGGGCAGTCCCGAAGGCGAACTGGGCCTGGCCCAGCTGGCGATCTGGTTGGCCATCTCGCCCAAGAGCAACGCCGCCTACATGGCCTACAACAAGGCCCGCGACGCAGTACGCAAGGGCGGCACGCTGGACGTGCCGATGCACTTGCGCAACGCGCCCACCAAACTGATGAAGGGCCTCGGCTACGGCAAGGGCTACCAGTACGACCACGACGCGGAAGGCGGCATCGCGCTGGACCAGCAATGCCTGCCCGACGGCCTCGAAGGCACCGTGTTCTACGAACCGGTCGAACGTGGCCTGGAACTGCAGCTGCGCGAGAAACTGCTGGCCCTGCGCGCCGCCCGCGAGAAAGCCCGCCACCCGTAGGAGCCCGCTCGCGGGCGATGCTTTTGATGCCGGGAATAGGGAATAGGGAGTAGGGAATCGCAAAAGCCAGAAGGCATCGCCCGCGAGCGGGCTCCTGCCGCGTACGCCCTTGCCGCACGCGCTTTCCCGACCTAGATTGGCTCAACCAACCGGGGAGGGATGAACCATGCGCGTACTGGTGGCGGGTCTGATCGGCGGCATCGTGATGTTCCTCTGGGGCGTGGCCGCGCACATGGCGCTGGGGCTGGGCAGTGTCGGCATCCACCAGCCGCTCGACGAGAACGCGGCGCTGAGCGGGCTGCAGGAAGGACTGGGCGATCAACCGGGCGTGTACCTGCTGCCCTCGCTCGATCCGAAGCAGATGGGCGATGCCGCCGTGGTGCGCGCCTACTCGATCAAGGCCGTGCGCTCGCCGTACGCCTGGGTCGTCTACCAGCCGCGCGGCACCGACATGATGCAGATGGGCCCGCAGATCGGGCGGCAGTGGGCGTCCGACACGCTGGCGTCGCTGGCACTGGCCTTCGTGATGGGACTGGCCGTGGTGGGCTTTCGCCGGCGGGTGGCGATCGCCGCGGCGGCGGCCGTGTTTGCCTGGCTCAGCAGCATGCTTCCGTACTGGAACTGGTATCGCTTTCCGCTCGATTTCACGCTCGCCGCCCTGGCCGAGCAGCTGATCGGCTGGCTGCTCGCCGGCGCCGCGATGGCGCGGTGGCTGGGTCGCGGCGAGCGCCCGCGCGTCGTCACCGAGTAAGTCGACGGACATGCCGGATGGCCGCTTCATTGCGGCCACCGGTCGCGCGCAGCGATAATTCGCGGTTCAAGCCTTCATCCGGACCTCGCACATGCTCGATCCTGCCCTGTTGCGTTCGCGCCTCGCCGAAACTGCCGCGCGCCTCGCCGAAACCCGCGGCTACACGCTGGACGTGGCCGCCATCGAGGCACTGGAGAGTTCGCGCAAGCAGCTGGCGATGGAGACGCAGGAGCTGCAGAACCTGCGCAACACGCGCTCCAAGGCGATCGGCCAGGCCAAGTCCAGGGGCGAGGACGTGGCCCCGCTGATGGCCGAAGTCGCCGGCATCGGCGACAAGCTCAAGGCCAACGAGCAGGCTCTCGGCGACGTGCAGGCGAAACTTGCCGAGATCGCGCTGGGCATCCCCAACATTCCGGACGCGTCAGTACCGCTGGGCAAGGACGAAAAGGACAACGTCGAAGTCAGCCGCTGGGGCACGCCGCGCGAGTTCGCGTTCGCGGTGAAGGACCACGTCGAACTGGGCGAGCGCCACGGCTGGCTCGACGGCGACGCCGGCGCCAAGCTCTCCGGCGCGCGCTTCACCGTGCTGCGCGGTCAGCTTGCGCACCTGCATCGCGCGCTCGGCCAGTTCATGCTGGACCTGCACACCGGCGAGCACGGCTATCTCGAATGCAACGTGCCGGTGATCGTCAACGCCGACACCATGCAGGGCACCGGCCAGTTGCCGAAGTTCGAAGAAGACCTGTTCGCTACCGACGTGGGCGAGACCAAACGCTACCTGATCCCCACCGCCGAAGTCTCGTTGACCAACCTGATGCGCGACACCATCCAGGACGCCGACGTGCTGCCGCTGCGCATGACCGCGCACACGCTGTGCTTCCGCGCCGAGGCCGGCAGCTACGGCCGCGACACCCGCGGCATGATCCGCCAGCACCAGTTCGAGAAGGTCGAGATGGTGCACATCGCCCGCGCCGACCAGTCCTACGCGCAGCTGGAGGAGATGGTCGGCCACGCCGAAACCGTGCTGCAGAAACTCGGCCTGCCATACCGCAAGATGCTCCTGTGCACCGGCGACATGGGCTTCGGCGCCACCAAGACCTACGACCTCGAAGTGTGGCTGCCCAGCCAGCAGACCTACCGCGAAATCTCCAGCTGCTCCAACTGCGAAGACTTCCAGGCCCGCCGCCTGCAGGCTCGCGTACGCAACGCGGAAACCGGCAAGCCCGAACTCGTCCACACCTTGAACGGCTCCGGCCTCGCCATCGGCCGCACCCTGATCGCGGTGATGGAGAACAACCAGAACGACGACGGTTCGATCACCATCCCCGAAGCACTGCGCCCGTACATGGCCGGGCTCGACCGCATCGCATGAACGTGCCGACGCCGGCAAGCGGCAGCTGGGGCAGGGTGGAGTTCTTCACCAGCTTCTCCCTGCTGCTGGTGCTGACCGGCGTGATCGCCACCCGCCTCGGCTTCGACGGCGTCTGGCACCTGCCCACCGTCGACCTCGATCTCTCGATGGTCGCGCTGGCCCTGGTCCTCGCCAGCTTCTGGTTCGCCCGCCACAGCCGCCGCCGGCGCCTCGCCGTCATCGCCTTCGCCGGCGCCACCCAACTGGTGCCGATGGTCGTGCGCGAACCGGTGCTGCTGCTGCCGCTGCTCGGCGCGCTGATCCCGGTAGCGATCCTGATCGGCTGCCTGATGGCGCTGTCCAGGAAAGGTGGCAACGGCCGTCCCACGCCGGGTTCCTGATAAACTCGCCGCCTCTTTGGCAGCGCAAGGCCGCCATGCAAGGTTCTCGGGAGAGATGGCCGAGCGGTTTAAGGCAGCAGTCTTGAAAACTGCCGTAGGTGCAAGCCTACCGTGGGTTCGAATCCCACTCTCTCCGCCAATGCAGCAAGCGCCCCGATGGGGCGTTTTGCTTTTCCGGCGGCGAAGCCCTCCTGAGCGAATCCGCGTTGCCGTCGACGACTCCGCTGCGCTCTCAGCCTTTGCGACACGCCATCGTCACCATCAACGACGATGACATCGCCACAGGGGGCAGCATGACCGCATTCACCGACCGCTTCAGCCGCGCCGTCGACTACGCCCGCATTGCGCACGCCGCGCAATTCCGCAAGGGCTCCAGCATCCCTTACATCTACCACCTGCTCGGTGTGGCCAGCCTGGTGATCGAGTTCGGCGGAAATGAAGACCAGGCCATCGCGGGCCTATTGCACGATGCGCTGGAAGATTGCGGCGAAGCACACGAAGCAATGATCCGCGCGCAGTTCGGTGACGCCGTCGCCGACATCGTCAAGGACTGCACCGACGGCACCGCCGGAGGCAAGGCCGGCCACACCGATCCGGAAGCCAAGCGCCGCGACTGGATCGAGCGCAAACTCGCCTACCTCGCACACCTGAAGCAGGCCCCGAAAGCCACGTTGCTGGTCTCCGCCTGCGACAAACTCCACAACGCCCGCGCCATCGTGCAGGACCTGGAAGACCCGGAAGTCGGCACCCGCGTGTTCGACCGCTTCACCGGCGGCCGCGCCGGCACGCTCGGCTACTACCACTCGCTGGCGGAAATCTTCGCGGCGCGCGAGGTGCGCGTCGCCAAGGTGCTTGATGCCACGGTGGGCTGGATGCACGAGCTGGCCGGGGCAGAGGCGCGCACGTCTCTGTCTCCGTAGGGAATCCCGAAAGAGACCGATGACGCCATTCCCGCCTTCGCGGGAATGGCGTGCAAAAAGACGATTGTTCGATCCTCCTCGTCCATTGCACGGCTTTCGCTCCACGGCCAGGCTGCGCCCGTCACCTCGATCATTGTTCCCGATCGGGATAATTTCTCTTGACTCGCTTGGTTGCGCGAGCAATTATCCCGGTCGGGATAATTAGCCAAGGCGGACGACCATGAACACGCCATTACCCCGATCGGGAAAAGGCCTCGCGGTCTCTCCCGACGTCGAGATGATTGCGCAGGCCATTCGCGAAGCACGTCGACGGCACGGCCTGACGCAAACCCAGTTGGCCGGCCTGTCGGGTACGGGGTTGCGCTTCATCAGCGAACTGGAACGAGGCAAGCCCAACGTGGCCTTGAACAAGGTGCTTGGGGTGCTTGCCGTGCTGGGTCTGCGCATACAGGTCGGAGGCGGGTCGTGACCGACAGGCTCCAGGTCCGGCTGTTTGACCGGCATATAGGCGAGTTGGGCATCGCCGGCGAAGTCCGCGCGCCGGAAGATTGGCGTTTCACCTACGCCGCCGAGTACCTGGCGTCGGTGCAGCCGGTCGCCTTGTCGGTGAGCCTGCCACTGCGCGCGGAGCCGTTTGTCGGAGCCATGGCCCGCAACTGGTTCGGCAACCTGTTGCCCGAAGGCCCGGTGCGCGAGGCCATTGCGGCACGACTGCGCATTCCGGTGTGGGACGACTTCGAGTTGCTGGCCGCGATCGGCGGCGAGTGCGCCGGTGCGGTCAGCATCGTGCCGCCCGATGCCCCCGTGGCGGGTCCAACGGATGTCTCGCTGGACCTGGAAGCCCTGCTCGCCGCACAGGGTGGCGAAACCGGCGAGGCTTCCCTGGCGCTGATGGGTACACCGCGCAGGCTGTCGCTCGCCGGTGCGCAGGACAAGATCGCCGTCGTGCTCGGCGCCGACGGTTCCATCCGGCTCCCCGTGATCGGCGAGATCACCACGCACATCCTCAAGCCGGACAGCCTGCGCATCCGCGGCCTGCGCGATTTCGAGGCGTTCGGCCTCGCGCTCGCGCGTGCCGCAGGCCTGCAGGTGGCAGCATCCTCGATCGTCGCCGTGGCCGGGCACAAGGCACTGCTGGTCGAACGCTACGATCGTCACGTCGCGAAGAACGGCGATCTCGCCCGCCTGCATCAGGAAGACTTCTGCCAGGCGCTGGGCTATCCGGGCGAGCTCAAGTACGAAGCCGGTGGTGGTCCGACGCTGGCCCTGTGCGCCCACTTGATTCGCCAGCAACTGCGGCTGGGTCCCGTCGCCGTGCAGGCGCTGCTGGACTGGGTGATTTTCAACGTGATCATCGGCAACGCCGACGCGCACGCCAAGAACCTCGCCCTGCTTTGCGGCCCGGATGGCCTGCGTCGCCTGGCGCCGTTCTACGATCTGGTGCCGACCATCGCGATATCAGAGCAGCTGATCGAACGAAAACCCGCGCTGGGCATCGGCAACGCGGCGCGCATCGACGAAGTGAGCGCCGCCGACTGGCAACGGTTCGCCGAAGCGACCGGCTATGCACCGCGTTTCGTGCAGCGCCGAGTGATCGAGCTTGCCGGTTTGGTGCTGCACGCCATGGCCGGCACGGCAAACACGCTGATGGAGCAGGGTGCCGGCCAGGCGCGGATCGAAAAAGCCCAGATAGCCATCAACCAGAACGCGCAACGCCTGCTCGCCTCCCTGCAGGCATGATCTTCATGCAACCGAGGCGGACGGCACATCGCTGCCGCCACGCCGTCGATCAAGGAATGTTCCGCAAGTCATGAACCAAGCCTCGCTTTCCGCCCTGATCTGGTCCGTTGCCGACCTGCTGCGCGGTGATTACAAACAGTCCGAATACGGTCGCGTGATCCTGCCGTTCACCGTGCTGCGCCGTCTCGATTGCGTGCTGGCGCCGACCAAGCCGGCGGTGCTGGCCGAGTTCGAGGCCAAGAGCAAGGCCGGCCTCAATCCCGATCCGTTCCTGCTGCGCAAGGCGAAGCAGTCGTTCTACAACACCTCGAAACTCGACCTGCCCACGCTGCTGGGCGACCAGGACCACATCCGCCAGAACCTCTACAGCTACATCCAGGGTTTCTCGCCCGCGGTGCGCGACATCTTCGAGCGCTTCGACTTCCACACGCAGGTCGAGCGCCTGGGCAAGGCCAACCTGCTGTACCTGGTCACCGAGAAGTTCGCCCACGTCAACCTGCACCCGCACGAAGTGGACAACGCGCAGATGGGCCTGGTGTTCGAGGAGCTGATCCGCAAGTTCGCGGAGCTATCCAACGAAACCGCCGGCGAGCACTTCACCCCGCGCGAAGTGATCCGGCTGATGGTCAACCTCATCTTCATCGAGGACGACGACGTGCTCGAACCCGGCCACGCCGTGGTGCGCACGATCTATGACCCGACGGCAGGCACCGGCGGCATGCTCTCGGTCGCCGCCGAGCACCTGCTGCAGCACAACCCCGACGCCAAGCTCGTTCTCTACGGGCAGGAGCTGAACGACGAGTCCTACGCCATCTGCAAGGCCGACATGCTGATCCGCGGCCAGGACGTGGCCAACATCGTCGCCGGCAACACGCTCAGCGAGGACGGCCACGGCGGCCTGAAATTCGACTACATGCTGTCCAATCCGCCGTTCGGCGTGGAGTGGAAGAAGGTCGAGAAGGCGGTGCGCAAGGAGCACGAGGAGAAGGGCTTCGACGGCCGCTTCGGCCCGGGCCTGCCGCGCGTGTCCGACGGCTCCATGCTGTTCCTGCTGCATCTGCTGGCCAAGATGCGACCGGCGAAGGACGGCGGCAGCCGCTTCGGCATCGTGCTCAACGGCTCGCCGCTGTTCACCGGCGGCGCCGGCAGCGGCGAGAGCGAGATCCGCCGCTACGTGCTGGAAAACGACCTGGTGGAAGCCATCATCGGCCTGCCCATCGACATGTTCTACAACACCGGCATCGCCACCTACGTGTGGATCATCTCCAACAAGAAGCCCGCCGACCGCAAGGGCTACGTGCAGCTGATCGACGCCGGCAGCTTCTGGCAGAAGATGCGCAAGAGCCTCGGCAGCAAGCGCAAGGAGATGAGCGACGAACACATCGCCATCGTCACCCGCTTGTTTGGCGACTTCGCCGAAGCCGAGCTGGCCACCGTGTTCGACGCCGACGGCAAGGAAACCGGCCGCCAGGTGATCGCCGCCGCCGAATTCGCCCCCGAGCCGCCCGCCGGCGGCAAGGTCAAGATCGCGCCGATCGCACGCATCTTCAGGAACGAGGACTTCGGCTACACCACCATCACCGTCGAGCGCCCGCTGCGCGACGAGCAGGGCAAGCTCGTGCTGGGCCAGAAGGGCAAGGCCAAGGGCAAGCCGCAGCCGGACAGTTCGCTGCGCGACACCGAGAACGTCCCATTGGGCGAGGACATCAAGGCCTATTTCAAGCGCGAGGTGCTGCCGCATGCGCCCGACGCCTGGATCGACGAAACGAAAGCCAAGGTCGGCTACGAGATCCCCTTCAATCGCCACTTCTACGTGTTCGAGCCGCCGCGCGATCTGCACGCCATCGACGAGGAACTGAAGGGCCTGTCGGCGCGGATCATGGCGATGCTGGGGGAGTTGGCGGAATGAGCTTGCCGAGGTACGCGGAGTACAAGGACAGTGTGGTGGCTTGGCTGGGAGAGATGCCGTCGCATTGGGAAACCAGCAGCGTCAAGCACCTCACATCCAGAATTTCGAGTGGGAAAACTCCGCTAGGTGGGAGCGAAACCTACGTTGAGGAAGGGGTGATGTTCCTACGAAGTCAGAACGTTTACGACGAAGGGCTCCGCCTGGAAGACGTAGTTTTTATTTCTAAGGAGGTGGACGAGAGTATGGCTGCGAGTCGGACTCAATCCGGCGACATACTGTTAAACATAACCGGCGCTTCAATCGGTCGATCTTGCCTCGTGCCGAACGGGCTGCCCTCAGCAAACGTAAACCAACACGTCTGCGTGGTTCGTCTGAAAGACGCTTTGCAGATTCCCTTTGTCGGGTGGACTTTCAGGTCCATGACGATCAAGAGTCAGATTGACCTCGCGCAAAATGGTGCTGCTAGAGAAGGTCTTAACTTCGATCAAATTGGTCGCATGACCATCCCGAGACCGCCGACTACAGAACAGCTCGCCATCGCCACCTTCCTCGACCGCGAGACCGGCAAGATCGATGCGTTGATTGCCGAGCAGGAAAAGCTGCTGACCCTGCTGGCCGAAAAGCGCCAGGCCACCATCTCCCACGCCGTCACCCGCGGCCTCAACCCCAACGCCCCGATGAAAGACTCCGGCGTGCCGTGGCTGGGCGAAGTGCCAGCGCATTGGGAGATTACACGCCTAAAGTTTGTGGCTGTCGTGCAGACTGGTATTGCGAAAGGCAAAGATACCCAAGGAAAGGAAACTATCGCGGTTCCCTATTTACGTGTTGCCAATGTTCAAGACGGGCACCTTGCATTGGATGAAGTCGCGATGATCGACATCGAACCGGAACAGCTTGACCGATACCGCCTCCAGGCTGGCGACGTGCTGATGAACGAGGGTGGTGATTTTGACAAGCTCGGGCGTGGTGCCATTTGGAACGCCGAAATCGAGGACTGCATTCACCAGAACCATGTCTTTGCTGTTCGGCCGCATGCAGTCAGCCCACAATGGCTCAACCAGATCACTGGCTCGCAATACGCCCAGTTCTATTTCATGGGACGCTCCAAGCAAAGCACCAACCTTGCGTCGATCTCTTCCACGAACATCATGGAGCTCCCCATTCTCCTGCCGCCGGCCGACGAGCAAGCATCAATTCTCTCCTTCGTCGACAACGAAAGCGCAAGGCTCGATGCGCTCTATGCCTCATCGGTTCAAGCCATCGCCCTACTCAAAGAACGCCGCAGCGCCCTGATCGCCGCCGCCGTCACCGGCAAGATCGACGTGAGGCAGGCCGCATGAGCGGCAAGAGCGAAGCGATGGTCGGCTTCATCGCCAACCTGCTGCCGCTCTACGACGGCGAACGTCACGATGACCTCTGGTGCGCCCGTTCGTTGATCGACGGCACGTTGAACCGGCTGCGACGTGTACCCGCTGCAACTGCAAGAGCCGCCGAGTCAACTGCGCAAGATCGGTCGCGCCATTGCAAAGTTCGGTGGTGGCGTGCTGGTCAATGGACTCATCGGCTAGCCGCATCCGGCAGGGTTGCACCAGTAATGGGGATTCAAGGAATCACAGGGAGTAGGGGATGAGCGATATCCAGTTGTTCCGCCTGACCGGCGGCGCGGCGGTGGAACTATCCGGCCGCGCCGCCTCGGTCGAGAAGCAGTTGCAGTCCCTGATCGAGGCGCAGATGCCGACCTTCCTGGGCGTGCGCTTCCTTGCCAGCGAATACGCCACCGGCAAGACGCATCGCGGCCGCATCGATTCGCTGGGCCTGGACGAGAACGGCTGCCCGGTCATCATCGAGTACAAGCGCCACAGCAACGAGAACGTGATGAGCCAGGGCCTGTTCTACCTGGACTGGCTGCTCGATCACCGCGCCGAATTCCAGTGGCTGGTGATGGAGAAGCTGGGCAAGGACGTGGCCGACGAGATCGACTGGACCGGCACGCGGCTGCTGTGCATCGCGGCCGACTTCACCCGCTACGACCAGCACGCGGTGCAGCAGATACCGCGCAATATCGAACTGATCCGCTACAAGCTGTTCGGCGACGACCTGCTGCTGCTCGACCTGGTCAACGCAGTGAGCGTGGACGATGCCACGGCGGTCAAGGACAACGCGGTGGACGGCGTCACGCCGGCAAAGACGAAGCCGGTGGGCAAGGACAAGACGGCCGCGGAGCAACTGGAACACGCGCAACCGGAAATCCGTGCCTTGTACGAGGCGCTGTGTAGCCAGTTGCTCGCGCTGGGCGATGACGTGCAGGAAAAGCACCTGAAACTGTATGTCGCATTCCGCCGGCTGAAGAACTTCGCCTGCGTGATTCCCTACAAGGACAAGCTGCTGGTCATGCTCAAGCTGAACCCCGATACGGTTGCGTTGGAGGCTGGCTTCAGCCGCGACGTGCGCAACATCGGTAAATGGGGCACGGGCGACCTCGAGTTGTGCCTGCGCAATCTTGCGGATCTTCAGCGCGCTTTGCCGCTGATTGAGCGCAGTTACGGTGAGAGCTGACGGGTCGAGACGTTGTCTCGGACTTGCGCATGTGTTGCTGATTTAGCTACATTCGTTGCCATATGAGCAACACTTCCGCCCTGATGGATCTGCTGTTTCCCGCCACCCGGCAACGGGTGTTGGCGCAGTTGCTGTTGAACCCGCAGGAAAGTTTCCATCAGCGCGAGCTGGCGCGACTGACCGGCAGCCATGCGGGCACGCTCGGGCGCGAACTGGACAAGTTGGTCGGGGCTGGCCTGGTGCTGCGCAGCGAGCAGGGCAACCAGGTGCGCTACCAGGCAGATGCACGGTGTCCCTTGTTCGCCGAACTGGCGGCCATGTTCCGCAAGACCCTCGGGATGGTGCCCGTGCTGCGGGAGGCCCTGGTGCCACTGGCGGGTAGTATCGAGGTGGCGCTGGTGTTTGGCTCGATGGCTCGCGGCACGCAGTCGGCCGGCAGCGACATTGACCTGCTGGTGGTGGGGAAGGCCGGTTTTGCCGAACTGGTGCAGGCGTTGTATCCGGCGCAGCAGTCATTGCAGCGCGAAATCAACCCGGTGCTGTATGCGCCGGCGGAATTTCGTCGACGGGCAGCCAGTGGCGATGCGTTTGTCCGCCAGTTTCTGGACCAGCCCAATGTGTTCCTGATGGGGGATAAGGATGACCTTGCAGAACTTGCTGGCGATCAAGCGCCTGCTGGCGCACGCGCCAGACGGCGCAGCGGTGCGCAAACTGCTGGAGGCGGCACAACGTAATCTGGCCGATGCGAACGTCGCGACCATCAGTACCGACAACCGCTTCGACGCAGCCTACAAGTGTCTGATGCAGTGCGCGATGCTTGGCCTGTGGGCCAGCGGCTATCGCACGGCGACCAGCCAGCCAGGCCATCACCAGACCGCGATCCAGTGCCTGACTTTGACCATGGGCGTGCCGGCGCCTACCGTGATCGTGCTGGATGCCTTGCGCAAGCAACGCAATCTCAGTGATTACGAGGGTGATCCGATTTCCGAGGCGACGTTGACCTCCTGTCTGGACGAGGCGGGAAAACTGTTGGCGCATACCAGGCAATGGTTGCGCGACCACCATCCCGAGCTGCTGGGTGCCGCATGAACCTGCATCAGGAACACCACTTCGAAGCGGAAATCTGCGCGCACCTAGCCGCGCAAGGCTGGCTCCACGCCGAAGGCGACGCCGCGCACTACGACCGCACGCATGGCCTCTATCTGCCCGACCTGCTGGCCTGGATCGAAGCGACCCAGCCGGACAGCTGGCAGCGCCTCGCCAGGACCCACGGTGCCGCCGCCGCCGAGCGCATCGCCGAACGCGTGCGCAAGAACCTCAACGAGCGCGGCACGCTGGAGGTGCTGCGCCGGGGCGTGGAGATGCTGGGGCTGAAGGAGCCGCTGTCGTTGGTGCAGTTCAAGCCGGCGCTGGCGATCAACCCGCTGATCCAGCAGCACTACGCGGCGAACCGGCTGCGCGTGGTGCGCCAGGTGCGGCATTCGCCGAACAACGCGAAGGATGCGCTGGATCTGGTGCTGTTCGTCAACGGCATTGCGGTGGCCACGGCCGAGCTGAAATCCGATTTCACCCAGAGCGTCAACGATGCGGTGGATCAGTACCGTTTCGATCGCCATCCGCAGCCGCGGGGCGGGCAGCTCGAACCGCTGCTGGGTTTCCCCGGCGGCGCGCTGGTGCATTTCGCGGTGAGCCAGGCCGAAGTGATGATGACCACGCGGCTGGCCGGGCCGGCCACGCGTTTCCTGCCGTTCAACCGCGGCAATCACGGCGCGGCCGGCAATGCGCCGAACCCGGACGGCTTTGCCACGGCGTACCTGTGGGAAGAGGTGTGGGCGCGCGACAGCTGGCTGGAGATCCTGGGCCGTTACCTGATCGGCAAGCGCGACGACAAGAAGCAGCTTGCCAGTGTGATCTTCCCGCGTTACCACCAGCTCGACGCAACGCGGAAACTGCTGACCGACGTGCTGGCGCAGGGGCCGGGGCAGCGTTACCTGATCCAGCATTCGGCCGGCTCGGGCAAGACCAACTCGATTGCCTGGAGTGCGCACTTTCTGGCCGATCTGCACGATGCGCAGCACAAGAAGCTGTTCGACAGCGTGCTGGTGGTGTCCGACCGCAACGTGCTGGACGCGCAGTTGCAGGAGGCGATCTTCGACTTCGAGCGCACCACCGGCGTGGTGGAGACCATCACCAGCGAGCACGGCAGCAAGAGCGCGCAGCTCGGCCAGGCGCTGAAGGACGGCAAGAAGATCATCGTCTGCACCATCCAGACTTTTCCGTTTGCGCTGGATGCGGTGCAGGAACTGGCGGCGACCGAGGGCAAATGCTTCGCAGTAATCGCCGACGAGGCGCACAGCTCGCAGACCGGCGAGGCGGCGGCCAAGCTCAAGCAGCTGTTGAGCGCCGAGGAGCGGGCCGAGCTGGAGGACGGTGGCGAGATCGATACCGAGACGCTGCTGGCCGCCGGCATGGCTGCGCGCGCCGGCGGCAGCAAGGGCCTGACCTACGTGGCGTTCACCGCCACGCCGAAGCAGAAGACGCTGGAGCTGTTCGGGCGTCCCGGCGCGGATGGCCTGCCGCAGCCGTTCCATGTGTATTCGATGCGTCAGGCGATCGAGGAGGGTTTCATCCTTGACGTGCTGAAGAACTACACTCCGTACAAGCTGGCCTTCAGGCTGGCCCACGAGGGCAGGGAGTACGACCAGTCGCAGGTGGAACGCAGCGCGGCGATGAAGGGGATCATGCAGTGGGTACGCCTGCATCCCTACAACATCGCGCAGAAGGTGCAGATCGTGGTGGAGCATTACCGCGAGAACGTGCAGCCGCTGCTGGACGGCAAGGCCAAGGCGATGGTGGTGGTCGGCAGCCGCAAGGAAGCGGTGCGCTGGCAGAAGGCAATCCGCGGCTACATCCAGCGGCAGAACTACGCGCTGGGCGTGCTGGTGGCGTTCTCCGGCGAGGTGAATGACCCGGAGAGTTTTCCCGCGCCGGTAAGCGAGACCAGCTCGGATCTGAATCCGGGCCTGAAGGGGCGCGACATCCGCGATGCGTTTGCCCAGCCGGACTACCATCTGCTGCTGGTCGCCAACAAGTTCCAGACCGGTTTCGACCAGCCGCTGCTGTGCGGCATGTACGTGGACAAGATGCTGGGTGGCATCCAGGCGGTGCAGACGTTGTCGCGCCTGAATCGCGCGTACCCCGGGAAGGACACCACCTACATCCTCGATTTCGTCAACGAGGCAGTGGATATCCTCAAGGCCTTCAAGACCTACTACGCCACCGCCGAACTGGAGGCCAAGACCGATCCACACCTGGTGTTCGACCTGCGCGCCAAGCTCGATGCCAGCGGCCACTACGACGACTTCGAGGTGGATCGCGTGGCCAGGGTGGAGACCGATCCGCGCGGCACGCAGGCGCAATTGAGCAGCGCCATCGCTCCGGTTGCCGATCGCCTGCTCAAACGCTACAAGGCGGCACAGCAGGCGCGGGCAACGGCGCTGGCCGACGGCGACGACAAGCTGGCCGAAACCAGCAAGGATCTGATGGATGCCTTGCTGCTGTTCAGGAACGACATGGGTGCCTACGTGCGCCTGTACGCATTCCTGTCGCAGGTGTTCGACTATGCCAACACCGACATCGAGAAGCGCTTCATCTTCTACAAGCGGCTGGTCCCGCTGCTGGAGTTCGGCCGCGAACGCGACACGGTGGACCTGTCCAGGGTGGTGCTGACCCACCACACCTTGCGCAGTGCCGGCCGTCAGCCGCTCAGCCTTGGCGCTGACGGTAATTACAAACTCGCGCCGATGGATGCGGTAGGCAGTGGCTCGGTGCAGGAAAAACAGCAGGCCTATCTGCAAGAGATCATCGAGAAGGTCAACGGTCTGTTCGAGGGGCAGCTGACCGACGACGACCAGCTGGTCTACGTCAACGGCGTGCTCAAGGGCAAGCTGCTGGAAAACGAGACCCTGGTGCAGCAGGCCGGCAACAACAGCAAGGAACAGTTCGCCAACTCGCCCGACCTGAAAGACGCCCTGATGCACGCGATCATGGATGCGCTGGAAGCGCATTCGACGATGAGCACCCAGGCGCTGGAATCCGAGCGCGTGCGCGCCGGGCTGAAGGACATCCTGCTGGGGCCAGCCCAGTTGTATGAGGCGCTGCGGGCCAGGTCGCAAGGCGGGGGTGCCACGCCCTGAAGCCTGAGGGCTGCATCGGCCCGGATTGCACCACAGGAAGGCCCCATCGATGGGGCCTTCTCTGATTTGTGCTGGCGATCAGTGGCGCTGGCGGTGAATCGCGCGGCTGTTGCGGTTTTCCGCGCGGTTGAGGCGGCGGGTTTCGCCCTTGGTCAGGTGGCCGTTGTGCTTTGCTTCGGCGGCGCTTTCGCGCTGGGCGATGTTGGCGGCGCGGCGCTGGTCGTTGGCCGCCTGCTTCGGCGTGATGGTGCCGTTGGCGACGCCTTTCGCGATGCGCGCCTGCTGGTTGTCGATGCGCTGGTTGACCTCGTTGACGCGGGGGTGACCGGGGACAGTGGTGTCGGCGGCCATCGCACTGGCGCTGGCGAACGCGGTGCAGGCGATCAGGCTGAGCAGACCGAGGCGGATCATCGAAGCGTGGTTCATGACGGTGTCCTTCAGTGTGTGAGGCCGGCGGTGGGGTACTGCCATGTCGTGCCGGACGAACGGCGGCATGCCGGAAGGAGAACGCCGCTCGGGGTCACGGGTTGACGGCGTCATAGACGGGGTCGGGTCCACTTTCCCGAACCGGCCTCGTTTCGAGCTGTGCCGCCACGCCGTTCCCGCCGGCCCAAGCATTGCTGTTGCCCCCGGTGGACGGACGCTGGCGAGTCGCGTGACGAGTGCACCCATCGGCAAGGCTGTCGCCACGAAAGTGATCCCGCGCACGTACTACCAATGGAGGCCTTTTTCGACGCCAGGGGTCGGAGTAGCTTGCAGTGAGGGGGAGTGCAGCGGCCATCCGGAGGGAGTCAACATGCATAGCCATGCAGGGATCAACGTGGTTCTTTTGCGCGCCATTCGCGCGGCGCTTGCCGCCGCAGCGCTGGTCGCGTGCTCGGTGCAGGCGCAGGACGCGGGCGCGTCGGACAGCGGACAGGCCCAGACCAGCCAGGCGACCGCGGCAGAGGCAAGCAAGCCGGCGGCGAAGACCAAGTCGACCACCACCCTGCAGGAAGTGGTGGTGACCGGCACGCACCGGGCCGGCCTGTCGCCGACCGAATCCATTTCGCCGATCGACGCGTTCAGCGGCAGCCAGATCGCGAACCAGTCGTCGGCGGACCTCACCGACGCGCTGACCAACATCGTGCCGTCGCTGACCACCCAGCGCTTTCCCATCGCCGACGGCACGTCGTTCGTGCGGCCGGTGTCGCTGCGCAACCTGTCGCCCGACCAGACCCTGGTGCTGGTCGACGGTGTGCGCTTCCATCGTTCGGCGCTGGTCAACCTGCAGATTGACCCGCTTGGCACCTTCAACCAGGGCGCGCAGGCGGTCGATTTCTCGGTGTTCCCGTCCAACGCGATCGAGCGCGTCGAGGTGCTGCGCGATGGCGCCTCGGTGCTGTACGGATCGGACGCGATCGCCGGCGTGGTCAACGTCATCCTCAAGAAGGCTTCCTCGGGCGTGACGGTCAGCGCGCAGGTGGGTCAGTACGGCAAGGGCGACGGCAACCTGCGGCGCTACGACGCGGATGCGGGATTCCCGCTGGGCGCCGATGGCTTCGTGCACGTGAGCGCCGAGCGCGAAACCACCGACCCCACCTCGCGCGGGATGCCCCAAGCGGATGCGGCGGCCGTCGCGGCCGTGGTCGGTGCGAACCAGGTGCCGTACGACGGCCTCGGCCAGCGCTGGGGCGACCCGCAGACCAAGACCAACAAGCTGTTCGTCAACGCCGGCCTGCCGCTGACCGGCGACGCGGAGCTTTACGCCACGGGCAGCTTCATGGACAAGAAGGTCCTGTCCAGCTTCTTCTACCGTAACCCGGTCCTGCCGGCCCAGTACGGCATCGGCGGCCGCTCCACCCTGGTCAGCTACGCCGACGGCACGCTGACCCCGGCGAACGCGCCGCAGTCGCTGGTGGACAGCATCGTGGCCGGTGGCGGTGATCCGGCGAACTACCTGACGGCCAACGCGGCGAGCCCGAGCGGCTGGGTGCTGCTGAATCCGATCTACACGAAGTTTCCCGGTGGCTACAGCCCGCTGTTCGGGGCGGACATCAGCGATCACCAACTGGTCGGCGGCGTGCGTGGCGGCGGGCAGAGCAACCTGCAGTGGGACCTGCATTACCGTACCGGCAGCAACGAGGTCGACTACCAGCTGAAGGGTTCGATCAACCCGAGCCTGGGCAGCCTGTCGCCCACCAACTTCCACCCCGGCAAGCTGACCCAGCGCGAGCAGGGCGCCGGTGCGGATTTCGTCCGTTCGTTCGACGACTCGCCGCTGACGCTCGCCTTCGGCGCGAACTGGCGCCAGGAGACCTACATCATCCACCAGGGCGACGCCGGTTCGATCGAGGTGGGGCCGACCGCGTCGGTGTTCGGGGTGGGCTCGGATGCCTTCCAGGGCTTCCCGGCCAACGCGGCCGGGCGCTTCACGCAGAACAGCGAGGCCGCCTACGTCGACGCCGAGACTAACTTCACCGACCAGTGGTCCGGCGCGGCGGCCGTGCGCTACGAGCGCGCGGAAAACTACGGTTCCAAGGTCGTGTACAAGCTTTCCAGCCGTTACGCATTCACCGACGCGTTCGCGCTGCGCGGTACGTACAACACCGGCTTCCGCACGCCGACCCCGGGCCAGGCGAACACGCTGAATGTCACCACCACGGCGAACGCCCAAGGCGGCCTGATACCCGCCGGCACCTATCCGGTCGACAACCCGGTGGCGCGCGCGCTCGGTTCCAAGCCGCTGAAGACCGAAACCTCCAAAAGCCTGTCGGTGGGCGCCGTGTGGACGCCGCTCGACAACGTCACGACGACCTTGGACTACTACCGGATCAGGATCGACGACCGCATCGGCCTGGTCAGCAACAGCGTGAGCCAGGCCACCGTCGACCAGCTCGCCGCCGGCGGCTATCCGAACGCGCAACTGCTGCTCGGCAGCGATGCCAGCTATTTCGGCAATGCGTTCGGGTCCGACATCAGCGGCCTCGACTTCGTGGTCGATACGCGGCATCAGCTGGGCAATGGCAGGCTCAACATCGACTTCCGCTACAACCGCAACAAGCAGAACGTGGTCAAGGTGCAACCGGACACGCTCAACGACGATTTCGTGTACGACCTCGAACATCAGGTGCCCAGGAGCCGGTCGGTGCTCAGCTTCGACTACGCGCTGCACCGGTTCGACGCCATCGCGCGGATCAACCATTACGGCAGCTGGAGCACCACGGTCGGCCTGTTCGGCAGCAACAACCCGCCGGAGGACGTGAATCACTACAGCGGCAAGACGCTGCTCGATCTGGAGGCCAGCTACAAGTTCAACGACACCTTCAAGCTGACCGTGGGCGGCAACAACGTCTTCGACACCTACCCCGGCAAGGAGCAGAACCCCACGCTGCAATTCCTTGGCGTCAAGTACGCGCTCACCTCACCGTTCGGTTTCAACGGCGCGTTCTGGTACGCGCGGGTGACAGCCAGCTTCTGATCGTCGCCATGCTGCACCGTCTCCCCGGGGTGCCCGGGGAGACGATGCAACGCCCCCGTCTCCGCAACAAGACTTTGCCGCCGCTTCCATGTACGGTTTGCGGACGGCGGCAACGGACGCGCCGCACTCGCAGCCAGGGTTGGCGTGGCTTGGGGCCGACTCGGGAGCAAAGATGAAATCGTCATGTATGCGCGCGGCGATGCTTGCCGCATGGCTGGGGTTGTCCGCCGGGGTGGTCGCGCAGGCCGCGACGCCGCAACCCGCCGAATTTCCGCCGGATGCCTTTCCGTCCACCTACCAGCCGCTGCCCGCGCAGACCACGCTGATCCGGCACGCGACGATCTACACCGGCACCGGCGAGCGCATCGACGATGGGTCGGTGCTGCTGCGTGACGGCAAGGTCGCGGCGATCGGCAAGCAGGTCGAGGCGCCGGCCGGTGCGGTGGTGATCGATGCCAAGGGCAAGTTCGTCACGCCCGGGCTGATCGACGTGCATTCGCATCTGGGCGTCTATCCGTCGCCATCGGTGGGTGCCACCGCCAACGGCAACGAGATGACCAACCCGACCACGCCGCAGGTGATGGCCGAGCATTCGGTGTGGCCGCAGGACCCGGGCTTCAACACCGCGCGCGCCGGTGGCGTGACCACGCTGGAAATCCTGCCCGGTTCCGGCAACCTGATCGGCGGGCGCAGCGTGGTGTTGAAGAACGTGCCGGCCACCACCGTGCAGGGAATGAAGTTTCCGGATGCGCCGTACGGCCTGAAGATGGCCTGCGGCGAGAACCCGATGCGGGTCTACGGCAGTCGCCACCAGTTTCCCTCGACGCTGATGGGTGACGTCGCCGGTTACCGGCAGGCGTTTGCGGACGCCCAGGCCTACGACCGCGAGTGGAAGGCGTGGGAGGCCAAGGTCAAGGCCAAGGGGGCGGCCGACGCCGGTCCGCCGCCCAAGCGCGACCTGGGCAAGGAAACCCTGGCCGAGGTGCTCCACGGCAAGATCCGCGTGCAGATGCATTGCTACCGCGCCGACGAGATGGCCGCCTTGCTCGACGTGGCGAATGAGTTCGGTTTCAGGATCGCTGCGTTCCACCATGCCGTCGAGGCGTACAAGATCCCGCACCTGCTGGCCAAGGCCGACACCTGTGCGGCGATGTGGGCCGACTGGTGGGGCTTCAAGATGGAAGCGTGGGACGGCATTCGCGCCAACATCGCGATGGTCGACGCCGGCGGTGCCTGCGCGATGATCCACTCGGACGACGAGAACGGCATCCAGCGCCTCAACCAGGAAGTGGCCAAGGCGCTGGCGGCGGGGCGACGTGCCGGCCTGGACATCAGCGAGGCCCACGCCGTGACTTGGATGACGCTCAACCCGGCGAAGGCGCTGGGCCTGGACGACCGCATCGGCTCGCTGGAGCCGGGCAAGGATGCCGACGTGGTGATCTGGAGCGCCGACCCGCTCAGCGTCTACGCGCGAGCCGAGAAGGTGTTCCTCGACGGCGCCGTGGTGTTCGACCGCAACGATTCGCAGCGGCAGTCGACCTCCGACTTCATGCTGGGCAGCGCCATCGGGCCGCATGCCGTCGACGCCGCTGCAGGGGAGGGCGCACAATGAAATACCTGGTCACGATCCTGGCGTTGCTCTGCGTCGCCTGCAGCACCGCCGATCGTTCGGACGGCCAAACCGGCACCGCGACGGCCAGCTCCGCGGCGCGTGCGGACGGACATGCCGCCGGCGACGGCAAGACCTACGCCATCACCGGCGGCACCGTGTACACGCTGGGTGCCGCCGGCAAGATCGAGCACGGCACGGTACTGGTGAAGGATGGCCGGATCGCGGCGGTCGGTGCCAACGTCGAGATCCCCGCCGATGCCGAGCGCATCGACGCCAGCGGCAAGATCGTCACGCCCGGCATCTTCGATCCGCAAAGCCAGTTCGGCATCGTCGAGGTGGGCGCGGTCAAGGAAACCCGCGATGCGTCGGCCGGCGATTCGCGTTTCAGTGCCGCGTTCGATGTCGCCGACGCGATCAATCCGCGCTCGGTGCTGATCCCGGTGAACCGCATCGCCGGCGTGACCCGCGCGATGGTCTCGCCGACCCACGGCGACAAGCACATCATCGCCGGCCGCGGCGCCATCATCGACCTGGGCTCCACCGAAGGTTTCATCCACCGCGATGCGGCGGCGATGTTTGCCGCGCTGGGCGAAGCCGGCGCCGAGCAGGCCGGCGGCTCGCGTGCGGCCGCGATGCTGGCGCTGCGCGAGGCGCTGCAGGATGCGAAGGACTACGCCGACAACACCAGCGCCTATGCCAGCAACCAGCGCCGCAAGTACGCATTGACGCGGCTGGACCTGGAGGCTCTCGGTCCGGTGCTGGCGGGCAGTGAGCCGCTGGTGCTCCACGTCGAGCGCGCCAGCGACATCCGGGCGGCGCTACGGCTGGCGCGCGACTTCAATCTGAAGCTGATCGTCTCCGGCGGCGCCGAGGCCTGGATGGTCGCCGACGAGCTGGCCGCGGCGCACGTGCCGGTGCTGCTCAATCCGCTGGAGGATTTGCCGGCGCATTTCGAGACGCTGGGTTCGACGCTGGAAAACGCCGCGCGCCTGCAGAAAGCCGGCGTGCTGATCGCCTTCGCCACCGGTGACACCCACAACGCACGCAACGTCACCCAGGCCGCCGGCAACGCGGTGGCCAACGGCCTGCCGTGGCTCGACGCGCTGAAGGCGCTGATGCTGAACCCGGCGCGGATCTACGGCATGGACCAGGACGTGGGCACGCTGGAGCAGGGCAAGCTGGCCGATGTGGTGGTATGGAGCGGCGACCCGCTGGAACTCTCCAGCTTCGCCGACCAGGTCTTCATCGCCGGCCGCAAGATCCCCATGGTCAGCCGGCAGACCATGCTGCGCGACCGCTACATGCAGGCGATGCGGGAGCAGCACGCCTTGCCGCCGGGTTACATCATGCCGACGGCGCCGTAGGCATGTGCCGCGGGCTCCGTCGCCTGCAGGCGACGGAGCCGGTCGTCCCGGGACAGGCACTGCCCACCGGCTCTTCCCCATATCGCCATGCGCGTGGCGAGTGCATCTGCCGCTGCTCCGACAGCCTGGTTGGCGGTGCTTTTCCAGTCGCCGGTGGCATGGGTCGACTCCTTCGACATGCCGTGCTCCAGGCTACTCGACCGCCGCAGTCGCCTTGGCGTCCGTCACTTCATCCACCGTCCACAGCTTCGCCTCCACCTTGCCTCCCAGCATCTGCTGGCGCACCAGCGGAATCGGCGGGCCGCCGTAGCTGAGGAACTGGTCGTGGAAGGCCTTCAGCGCATTCGGGCCGGGGTGCGCCGCGATCCAGTCCTGGCGCAGCTGCATGATCATCAGCTTGCCCATGGTGTAGTTGAGATAGGCCGGGTCGTAGGTGCCGCGGGCGGCCTGCTGGCGGGCGTTGCCGGGGTCCTGGAAGGCCTTGTCGCGGAACATCTGCTCCGATTGCTCGATGCTCATGCCGCCGGTGTGCAGGCCGATCGCGGACAGATAACGCACGTCGCGCAGCAGGGCATTGGTGAGCTGGCCGATGTGGACTTCCGGCGTGGCACCGTCGAGGCCGGAGTCGAACATCATTTCCTCGGTGTAGTGCGCCCAGCCTTCGGCAAAGGCATAGCCGACGAACAGCTGGCCGAATTTCCAGTGCGCCCGGTTGGCATGCAGGAACTGCAGGAAATGACCCGGCCAGACTTCATGCGCGGAGACGAACAGCAGTGCAGCCTTGCCCGGGACGTAGGCGAGCTGGTCGGCCTTGCTCCAGCTCGGATCGGGCGGCGCGATGTAGTAGACCGACGGCAGGTTCTTCTCGTACGGGCCGGGAATCTCGATGTAGGCGAAGTTCCAGCGGTTGAACGGCGGCGCCTCCTCGACCTTGGCCTGCTCGGTGCCGGGGATGCTCACCAGGTTCTTGTCGACGATGAACTGGCGCAGGCTGGCGAGTTGCTTGCGGGCGCCTTCGACCGCGCCGCCGACGGGTTTGTCGGCGGCTTCCTTAGCCACGCATTCCTTGAGCGACTTGCCCGGCGCGAACGTGTCGCACGCGCTTTTGAGCGCGGCCAGGTTGCGGGCGAGGTCGGATTCGCCGATCGCCTTGAGCCGGTCCAGCGGCAGGTCGACCAACTCGGTGGCATGCAGCATTTTGGTGAACTTCTCCGCGCCCAGCGCGAAATCCTGCGTCGCGTGCGGCCGCTGTGCCTTGAGCCAGTCGGCCAGGTCCTGCGAAGCCTTGATCGCCGCCGCGTTGCTGGCCTTGAAGCGCGCCTGCAGGGCGTCGTCCTTCACGGCGGCGAAGATGCCGGGCACGTCGGTCTTGAAGAAGCTGGCATAGCCGGCGAAGGAATTGACGCCCACGTCGATATACGACGCCGGCAGCGGCAGCTTGAGGTTGGCCTTGATCTGCGCCAACGCCCCGGGCAGTGCCTCCTGGTAGCTGACGAAGGCCGCCATGCGCTGGGCCAGCGGCGCGTAGGGCCGGGTCAGGTACATGCTCGGCGAGAGGATGCCGGTGTAGAAGGTGGGGTTCTTGTACGGTGCGCCGGAATCCTCCAGCCAGAACAGCTGGCCGTCGATCACCGCCAGCACGTAGTCGCGCCGGAACCGGTCCTGCGCATCGAGCTGGTCGTCGGTAAATGCCGCGAAGGTATTTCGTTGCGCGTGCAGCCAGTCGGCGCTGGCCTTCAGGCCTGCGGCGCTGAAGTCGGGCAGCTTGCCATCGAATTCGTGCTTGCCGGCGTTGGCTGCAAACACCGGGTAGCGCTGGAAATAGCCGTCCAGAAACGCATCGACGCTCGGCGCCAGCACCGCCTTCTTGCTGGTGCCGGCGGTCGAGGTTGCCGAGGCGGCGGCCGGCGGCGTGGCCTGGTCCGGCGGAGGACTGCCGGCGGAACAGCCGGCAAGAAAAGCGGCGGCAACGACGGCAGACAGCGTGAGTGCGCGCAACGGATGCATGATCGACTTCCCCGGTGTGGTCGCGAACGCCGAGCCTAAGGCGTTCGGCCGGTCCGGTGCAATCGGACGTGCGATCTGCCGTGCTGCGCGGAACGATCAGATGGCTTGCGCCAGATCCTCGGCCAAGCCGGTGTAGCTGGCTGGGGTCAGCTGCAGCAGGCGCTGCTTCGCCTCCGCCGGCAGGTCGAGCCCGGCGATGAACTCGCGCATCGACTCCCGGGTGATGCCATGGCCGCGGGTCAGCGCCTTGAGCTGTTCGTATGGCTGGGGCAGGCCATAGCGGCGCATTACGGTCTGCACGGCTTCGGCCAGCACTTCCCAGCTGGCGTCGAGGTCGGCGGCGATGCGCTCGGCGTTGACGTTGAGTTTGCCCAGACCCTTCTTCAGCGACTCCAGCGCAACCAGCGTGTGGCCGAACGCGGTGCCGAGCGCACGCAGCACGGTGGAGTCGGTGAGGTCGCGCTGCCAGCGGCTGATCGGCAGCTTCTCGGCGAAGTGGCCGAGCAGCGCGTTGGCCAGGCCGAAGTTGCCCTCGGCGTTCTCGAAGTCGATCGGGTTGACCTTGTGCGGCATGGTTGACGAGCCGACTTCGCCGGCCTTCAGGGTCTGCTTGAAGTAACCCAGCGAGATGTAGCCCCAGATGTCGCGGGCCAGGTCGATCAGGATGATGTTGGCGCGGCGCACGGCGTCGCAGTATTCGGCGACGTTGTCGTGCGGCTCGATCTGGGTGGTGTAGGCGTTGTAGTCGAGGCCGAGGCTGGCCACGAAGCGCTGCGAGAACGCGCGCCAGTCCAGTTCCGGGTAGGTGACGACGTGGGCGTTGTAATTGCCGACCGCGCCGTTGATCTTGCCGGAAACCTCCACTTCGGCGAGCTGGCGGCGCTGGCGTTGCAGGCGCGCCACCACGTTGGCGATCTCCTTGCCCAGCGTGCTGGGCGAGGCGGTCTGGCCGTGCGTGCGCGAGAGCAGCGGCAGGTTGGCGTTGTCGTGCGCCATCTCGCGCAGCGTGTCGATTACCGCGTCGAGCTGCGGCAGCAGCACGCTGCTGCGTGCATCACGCAGCATCAGCGCGTAGGACAGGTTGTTGATGTCCTCGCTGGTGCAGGCGAAGTGCACGAACTCCTTTGCCTGGGCCAAACCGACGTCGGCGCCGATCTTTTCCTTGATGAAGTATTCGACTGCCTTGACGTCGTGGTTGGTGGTCGCTTCGATCGCCTTGATGCGCTCGCCGTCGGCTTCGCCGAAATTCTCCGCGATGGCTTTCAGGGTGGCGATCTGGCCCGCATCGAAGGCGGGCAGCTCGACGATCTCCGGTTCGGCGGCCAGCGCCAAGAGCCATTCGATCTCCACCTGGACGCGCCGGTGCATCAGGCCGAACTCGCTGAAGATCGGGCGCAGCGCCTCGACCTTGCCGGCGTAGCGGCCGTCCAGCGGCGACAGGGCAGTGAGGGCGTGGTTGGGCATCGGGGTGTTCCGGCGAGGGGAAACGGCCATTTTACATTGCCGGCGGCGCGCTGCCTTGCGGCTTATAGTGGCGAGCCATCAAACGGCTTTTTGCCCGTCATTCCTGCGCAAGCAGCAATCCAGTGCCTTCGGTCTTCAAGGGCACGGGTCACTGGGCCCCGGCTTGCGCTGGGGCGACGGGAATTTTCCAGGATCCGGCTTCTCCCATCCACCCGAAGGAACAAACCATGAGCGGCTTCCGCATCGAACACGACAGCATGGGCGAGCTGCAAGTCCCGGCCGACGCGCTGTATGGCGCGCAGACCCAGCGCGCGATCGACAACTTTCCCATCTCCGGGCTGCACCTGCCGCGCCCGTTCATCCGCGCGCTGGGCCTGATCAAGGCGGCCGCCGCCGATGTCAACCTGGGCATGGGGCACCTGAAGAAGAACCAGGCCGCGGCGATCCGCAAGGCAGCGCTGGCGGTGGCGGGCGGCGAACACGACGCGCAGTTCCCGATCGACATCTTCCAGACCGGCTCGGGCACCAGCACCAACATGAATGCGAACGAGGTGATCGCCCACCTGGCGGTGGCCGCCGGCGCGAAGGTGCATCCGAACGACCACGTCAACTACGGGCAGAGCTCGAACGACGTCATCCCCACGGCGATCCACGTCAGCGCCACGCTGACCGCCAGCGAGCAGCTGCTGCCGGCGCTGAAGCACCTGAAGAGGATCATCGACAAGCGCGCCCGCGAGCTGAAGAACACGCCCAAGACCGGCCGCACCCACCTGATGGACGCGATGCCGATCACCTTCGGGCAGGAACTGTCGGGCTGGGCGGCGCAGATCGGGGCGGCGATCGAGCGGATCGAGGACGCGCTGAAGCGCATGCGCCGGCTGCCGCAGGGCGGCACGGCGGTGGGCACCGGCATCAACGCCGACCCGAAGTTCGGCCCGGCGATGGCCGCGCAGCTGAAAAAGCTGACCGGCGTGAAGTTCGAATCGGCGGAGAACTATTTCGAGGGCATGGCCGCGCAGGACGCGGCGGTGGAACTGTCCGGCGCGCTGAAGACGCTGGCGGTGGCGCTGATGAAGATTGCCAACGACCTGCGCTGGATGAACTCCGGCCCGCTGGCTGGCCTGGGCGAGATCGAGCTGCCGGCGTTGCAGCCGGGTTCGTCGATCATGCCGGGCAAGGTCAACCCGGTGATTCCCGAGGCCACCGCGATGGTCGCCGCGCAGGTGATCGGCAACGACGCGGCGATCACTATCGCCGGGCAGAGCGGCAACTTCCAGCTCAACGTGATGCTGCCGCTGATCGCGCACAACCTGCTGCAGTCGATCGGCATCCTGGCCAACGTCAGCGTGCTGCTGGCCGACAAGTCCATCGCCGGGTTCAAGGTCAACAAGGCGCGGGTGAACCAGGCGCTGGCGATGAACCCGATTCTGGTCACCGCGTTGAACCCGGTGATCGGCTACGAGAAGGGCGCGGCCACCGCCAAGCTGGCGTACAAGCAGCACCGGCCGATCATGGACGTGGCGCTGGAAACCACCGGCCTGTCGAAGGAGGAGCTGAAGAAGCTGCTCGACCCGATGGCGTTGACGCGTGGCGGCATCCACGAAAAATAGACGGCTGGGGATTCGGGATTCGCAAAGGCATCGCCCGCTCGCGCGGCGATGCCTTTTTTTCTTGCTTTTGCGAATCCCGCCTCAGAACGACAGCACGGTCACGCCTTTCTTGTGGCCCGAGTTGGCGATGTTCTGGCTGCAGTCCTGCACATCTTCCTCCGTCATCGTGGCGTAGGGCTGGAACGCGGGCAGGGCGGCGGCGAGTTGTTGCTGGGCGGCGCGCAGGTCGGGCAGGCGTTTGCACAGTTCGAGGGCAGCGGCCTGGATGCGGTCGGTCTGTGGCTTGATGGCCGCCTCGATTTCCGCGTCGCTCTTGCCGCTGAACGCGCCGCTCAGCGCCGCGCTGGCGGCATGCATGCCCAGGTCCGCGCCTTGCGTGCCGATCTTCATGCCGGCCTCGGCGATGCCGATGATCTGCTGCCGGTAGTCGAGCAGCAGCTGCCGTTGCTCCGGCGTGGCGGCGACCGGTTTGCCGTCGATCAGCAGTTCGCCCTGCGGCGTGATCTGGGCCTTGGATGTCGTGCGGCCCAGGCGCAGGGTGTTGCCGATGTGGACGGTGTCCACGTCGATGTTCCTGGTGGCCAGTTCCTGCCGGGCCTTCTGCATGGCGTTGTCGACGCGGCGGGCCACCCACGAGGTGGGTGCCTTGTCGCCAGCCTGCGCGGTGGTGGCCGACGAGGCCGGCTGGGACTCGGCGTGGTCCGACTGACCGCAGGCTGCCAGCGGCAACAGCAGGGCCAGGGCGAGGGCGTTGAGCGTGAGGGACTTCATGGGTGCTTCTCCAAGTCGTGTGTCGGAACGCAACTCAGCTGTCGTCGCGCCAGCGGCGGAACCAGATCGCGCCGGCCAGCATGGCGATGGCCGCGACGACGCCGATCCACAGGTCCATCGAGCCCATCGCGCTGTAGCTGTGCATCACGCTCAGGCTGGAGAGCACCTGCGCCGGATTGTCGCCGCCGATGCCGCTGACTTCGCTGAACCAGCCGCCCGGGAACACGCTGCCCAGGATGCGGGCCACCACGCCACGCCAGTACCAGTCGTTGGAGATATTCAGCGTACCCAGCAGGTTGAACCAGCCGATCACGATGCCCACGCCCACTGGCAAGGCCACCGCCCACAGGAAGGGCTTGCTGCGTGCCCAGGCCGAGCAGAGCATCAGCCAGCCCACTGTCGGCAGCGCCCACAACACATAGAGCGGGATCGAGCCGACCAGGTTGGCGATGACCTGCAGCGGGTGCGACAGGCCCAGCAGATGCCACACGCTGACGCCGTGCAGCGACAGGGTGATGGCGAACATCAGCAGCATCACGATGCCGGTCAGGGCACCCACGATCACCGCGATCAACGGCGCGACCACGGTGGCGGAGACGACCTTGGACAGCACGGTTGCGGTGTCCGACACCGGCAGGGATTTCCAGAACAGGATGCTGCGGTCGCGGCGATCGTCGTAGAGCGCGCCAAGGCAGTAGAAGAACACCACGAAGCCGAGCACGATGCCGATGATCATGGTGGAGGAATACATCACCAGGTCCAGCCCGGCGCCGACTGCCTCCATCGACTGCTGGTCCAGGTCGCGGGTCAGCAGGTGCAGGTTGTTGCTGCCCATACCCAGGTGGAAGCCCATCTGCCGGCCCATCACCTCGCCGGTCACGATGCCCATCAGGTTCAACACCAGGAAAATCGCGGCGGTGATCACCGGCGCGCGCAGAAAGCCGCCGCGGTGCTCCCAGAACTCGCGCTTGATCAGCCACAGAAAGGTTTTCATGCGTAGGTTCCCTTCATGGTGGCGACGAACAGGTCGCTGATGGATGGCCGGCGGGTCTCGCCCAGCGCCTCCAGTTGCGCGCGTCCGACGCCGTCGAACAGAAAGATGCTCTTGCCGAAGACCTGGCGCTCGTCCAGCGGCTTCAGCGCCCGGGCCGCCTCGGCGCGGTCGGCGTTGACCATCACCTCGATGTAGCGCTCGCCCACGGCGTCCATGTCCGCGTCGAGCACGATCCTGCCGTCGCGGATGAACATCAGGTCGGTGAGGATGTGCTCGACTTCCTCCACCTGGTGGGTGGTGACGATGATGGTCTTGTTCTCGTCGAAGTAGTCCTCCAGCAGGTTCTGGTAGAACTGCTTGCGGTAGAGGATGTCCAGGCCCAGGGTCGGCTCGTCCAGGATCAGCAGCTTGGCGTCGATCGCCATCACGAGCGCCAGGTGCAGCTGCACGATCATGCCCTTGGACATCTGCCTCACGCGCTGTTCGGGCTGCAGCTTGGTGCGGGCGAGGAAGGCCTCGCACTTGGTGCGGTCGAAGCGCGGATGCACGTGGGCAACGAAGTCGACCACTTCACGCACGCGGATCCAGCGCGGCAGCACCGCCACGTCGGCGATGAAGCACACCTCACCCATCAGCTTGTCGCGCTGCTTGCGCGGGTCGAAGCCCAGCACGCTCAGCTCGCCGGTGAAGTCGGTCAGGCCCAGGATGGCCTTCAGTGCGGTGGTCTTGCCGGCACCGTTGGGGCCGATCAGGCCGACGATGCGGCCCGGTTCGACCTGGAAACTGACGTTGTCCAGCGCGACCGTCGACTTGTACCGCTTGCCGAGGCCGCTGGCCGTGATGACCGCGCTCATGCTGATGGCTCCTGGTGGTTGCCGGCTTCCCGCAGCAGGGTCTTGAGATCCAGCCCCAGCCGCTGCAGGCGGGCATGCAATGCCGGCCATTCCTCGCGCAGGAAGCGCTCCCGTTCGGACTTGAGCAGCGCATCGCGCGCCCCTTCGATGACAAACATGCCCAGACCCCTCCTTTTCTCCACGAGTTGTTCGTCGACCAGTTCCTGGTACGCCTTCGATACGGTCAGCGGGTTGATCTGATAATCCGCCGCTACCTGGCGTACCGACGGCAGCGGGTCACCTTCATTCAAGGCGCCGTCCAGGATCATCGCCACCACACGCTGGTGCAGTTGGCGATAGATCGGGACGCTGTCGTTCCAGGCGATGGTCATGGTTATTCCTTGGTGATGCGGCCGAACTTCTTGCCAAACGAATAGTAGGGCATGACCCACTGCGCCCCGAGCAGGCCCAGCGGCTCGATCGCCTCGCCCAAGCGCAGTTGCGCGTCGGCAGGCACGGCGGCCAGGTTGGCGGCGCTGCCGTCCTCGATCAGTGCCGCGGCACGCCGTTCGGCGGCGTTCGGGCGCACGGTGACGGGGGCCAGGTTGGTGACGTGGGCCGGCTCGCTGGCATGGCTGGTGCCGACCGGCTGCCAGGCGTCGACGTTGTACAGCACGGCGCGCAGGCTCGCGAAGGTGAGCAGGATGGCCGCGGCGCCGGCGATCAGTTTGTACGCTTTCATGTCGAACCTCCTTTGGTGCTCTGGGTGAGTGGTGTTGTAGTGAACTATAACACCGACTTTTAAGCCGTCAAGAGGTGCGAGCGGGTTTGGAGGCATGACTGATGGGCTAGGGAGCCGGGGAGCCGGGGAGTGGGGAATCGGGCACAGGAAAGGCAGCAAGAAGCTTCGCGGATCAGCGTCCTTCCCATTCCGCGCCCGATTCCGTTCACCCTGGGCGTAGCGGCGCAGCCGCGGCGTCGAAGGGCGCGCCTCGTCGGAGCGCCAGAAAACAAGAGGCCGGCTTCTCGGCCGGCCTCTTGCGTGTCGCATGGGGTATCGCTCAATCCCTCGCGGCGTACACCTGTTTGCCGCCGACCCAGGTCTGCAGCACCTTGGTGTTCCAGAGCTTGCTGGCCGGGTCCTTGAAGACGTCGTGGTCGACCAGGATGAAGTCGGCCCACTTGCCGGGCTCCAGCGTGCCGATGCGGTTCTCTGCATGCTCGGCATACGCCGCATCGAGGGTGAAGGCGCGCAGGGCCTGGGTCAGGCTCAAGTCCTGCTGCGGATACCAGCCGCCGGGCGGTTGTCCCTGGTGGTCTTCGCGGGTGACGGCCGAGTACAGGCCATAGAACGGATTGGGCGATTCCACCGGGAAATCCGAGCCGGCAGCGATCACCGTGCCCTGTTTCAGGAAGCGCTGCCACGCGTAAGCACCCTTGATGCGTTCGTGGCCCACGCGATCCTCGGCCATGTTCATGTCGGAGGTGGCATGGGTGGGCTGCATCGAGGCGATCAGCTGCAGCGGCACGAAGCGCGGGATGTCCTCCAGCGAGACGATCTGCGCGTGCTCGACGCGGTTGCGCAAAGCCTTGGCTTGCGGGTGGCTGCGGTAGGCCGCGGCGAAGCTGTCCAGCACTTCGCGGTTGGCGCGGTCGCCGATCGCGTGGATGCCGACCTGGTAGCCCTTGGCGAACGCCTTGTCGATCTTGGCCGTCATGGTGGCCGGCGACATGAACAGCAGGCCGCTGTTGTGCGGGTCGTCGGAGTAGGGCTTGAGCATCGCGGCGCCGCGGCTGCCCAGCGCGCCGTCGGCGAACAGCTTGACCGCGCGCACGGTGAGGAAGTCGTCGCCGTAGCCGATCAGCGGGCCGTCCTTGCTGATGACGTCGAAGGACTCGCCGGTATCGCGGATCATCGCGTAGATGCGCGCGGTCAGCTTGTGCGCGTTGGCGTACTGCCGGTAGAGCCGGTAGTTGTCCAGATCGATGCCGGCATCGCTGACGCCGGTTAGGCCGACGCGGGCCATCTCGGCCAGCGCCGTGTCCAGCGCGGCGGCCTTTTCCGCTGCGGTCAGCGCCGGCACGTGGGTGTCGACCAGCTCGGTGGCGCCATCGACGAACACGCCGGCCGGGTTGCCCTGCGCGTCGCGTTCGATGCGCCCGCCGGCTGGATCGGCGGTGGCGCGGGTGACGCCGGCGAGCTTGATCGCCGCGCTGTTGGCCCATGCCGCATGGCCGTCGACGCGGCTCAACCAGACCGGCCGGTCGGCGACCGCGGCATCCAGTTCGGTGGCGGTGGGGAAGCGGCCGAGCTTCCAGATCACCTGGTTCCAGCCGCCGCCGCGGATCCATTTCGCCTGCGGATGTGCCTGCGCGTATGCCTTCACCTTGGCCAGCGCTTCGTCCAGTGAGCGGGTCTCGCTGAGGTCGACGCTGTTGCGCGCGTAGCCCAGTTCCAGCACGTGGCCGTGGGCGTCGATCAGCCCGGGCAGCAGGGTCTGGCCGTGGCCGTCGACTACGCGGGCGCCATCGGCGCGTGGCTGCAGTTCGGCCGTGCTGCCGGTGGCCACCACCTTGCCGTCATCGACCAGCAGCGCCTGGAACTGCTGCAACTTGCCCTGGCTGTCCAGCGTGTAGCCATTGACGTTGCTGACCAGCAGGTCGGCGGCGTGGCCCTGCGGGGCGCTCGCCAACAACACGGCGAACAGGAGCATGCGCGGGAACGGAGTCATGCGGGGATTCCGGCAGTCGGGTGCGCCAGTGTGTCAATGCCGGCCGGCAATTTCCAGCGGCGGCGGGCGCAGTCGAACCGCGGTGCTACGCTGGCGCGACGGCCGTGGTTCGCACATGGATACGAAGATGACGCAATTGAGTGGTGCCTTGCAGGATCTGAACGACCTGTACTTCTTTGCGGCGGTGGTCGAGCACGGTGGCTTCTCCGCCGCCGGCCGCGCACTGGGCGTACCCAAGTCGCGCCTGAGCAAGCGGGTGGCCCAGCTGGAGGAGCGCCTGGGCGTGCGCCTGCTGCAGCGAACCACCCGCCGGTTCGTGGTCACCGAAGTCGGCGAGCGCTTCTACACGCATTGCCGCGCGGTGCTGGAAGAGGCCCGGGCGGCCCAGGACGCGGTGGACGAGTTGCGCGCCGAGCCCCGCGGTGTCGTGCGCCTGAGCTGCCCGGTCTCGCTGGCGCAGACCGTGCTGGCGTATCTGCTGCCGGATTTCCTGGCGATGTACCCGAAGGTGCAGGTGCGTCTGCTGGCGAACGATCGTCGCATCGATGTGATCGGCGAGGGTTTCGATCTCGCCATTCGCGTACGCAGCAAGCTGGACACCGACGCCAACCTGGTGATCCGCAGTTTTGGCCACTCAAGCACCACCTTGGTGGCCAGCCCTGCGCTGCTGAAGGTCACCGGACGACCGGCCACGCCGAAGGAACTGGCCAGATTGCCCGCACTTTCTATGCGCGAGCACGAAGGCGCCCAGATGTGGGAGTTGATCGACGCGAACGGCGAGCAGGTCAACGTGGAGGTGCAGGCGCGCCTGATTACCGGTGATTTCGCCGTGCTGCTGGAGGCGGCCCGCCGCGGCCTGGGCGTGGCCCTGCTGCCGGAGTTCGTGTGCGCGCCGGCGATCGCCGCCGGCGAGCTTGAGGTGGTGTTGCCGGACTGGACCATGCCCCAGGGCATCATGCATTTCGTCTACCCCAGCCGGCGCGGCATGCTGCCGGGCGTGCGTGCGCTGGTGGATTTCCTGGCCGAGCGCCTGCCGGAAACCACCTTGCTGAAACACCAGCAATGTCGCGAACGCCCGCAGGCGGAGCTGCCGGCTGCCTGATGCGGGGAGCCCCGACGATGCGCTACGCTGATTCCTTTATGGACATCCAAACGGCCCGATGACGATGATTGAAACCAAGCTGCCCAAGGTCGGCACGACGATTTTCAGCGTGATGAGCCAGTTGGCGCTGCAGCACCGGGCAGTCAACCTCGGCCAGGGGTTTCCCGATTTCGAACCGCCGCAGGAACTGCGCGACGCGCTGACGCGGGCAATGAACACCGGCAAGAACCAGTACGCCCCGATGCACGGCACCGCCGGCCTGCGCGAGCAGATAGCCTTGAAGACCAAGCGCCTGTACGGGCGCAAGCTCGACGTCGATACCGACATCACGGTCACCTCCGGCGCCACCGAGGCGATCTTCGCGGCGATCGCCGCGACGGTGCGCGAAGGCGAGGAGGTGATCGTGTTCGATCCGGCTTACGACTGCTACGAGCCGGCGATCGAGCTGCAGGGTGCCCGCGCGGTGCACATTCCGTTGACTGTGCCGGCATTCGCGATCGACTGGCAACGCGTGCGCGACGCGGTGACGCCGAAGACGCGCATGATCCTCATCAACACCCCGCACAATCCGTCCGGCGCGGTGCTCTCGGCGGCCGATCTGGACGAGCTGGCGGCGATCGTGCGCGATACCGGCATCGTGGTGCTGTCCGACGAGGTGTACGAGCACATCGTCTATGAAGGCGCCCACGAGAGCGTGCTGCGCCATCCGGAACTGGCCGAACGCAGCATCGTGGTCTCCTCGTTCGGCAAGACCTATCACTGCACCGGCTGGAAGGTCGGTTACGCGGTGGCGCCGGCTGCATTGTCGGCCGAGTTCCGCAAGGTGCATCAGTACCTCACCTTCTGCACGTTCCATCCGGCGCAGGTGGCGTTCGCCGAATTCATGGCCAGCACGCCGCAACACTACCTGGAATTGCCGGCGTTCTACCGGGCCAAGCGCGACCGCTTCCGCGCGCTGCTGGCGCCGTCGCGTTTCACGTTGCTCGACGTGCCGGGCGGTTATTTCCAGCTGGTCGACTACTCGGCGATCCGCGATGAGGACGACCTCGCCTTCAGTCGCTGGCTGGTGGAGCAGGGCGGGGTGGCGACGATCCCGCTGACGCCGTTCTGCGAACGCCCGCCGGGCACGCGCCTGCTGCGCCTGTGCTTCGCCAAGAGCGATGCCACGATGGAGGCGGCCGCCGAGCGGCTGTGCCGGCTGTGACGATGCTGCCGCTGACCGTGTCGCTGGTGCAGGGTGCCACCCGCTGGCACGACGCGCCCGCGAACCGCGACTATTACGGCGAGCTGGTACGTCGTGCGCGCGGCAGCGATCTGGTGGTGTTGCCGGAGACCTTTCTGTCCGGCTTCAGCAACGATACCCGCGCCAGCGCCGACACCATGGACGGCGAGGGTATCGCCTGGCTGCGCGCGCTGGCCGCCGAGGTGGGGGCGGTGATCTGCGGCAGTGTGGCGATCCGCGAGGACGAGGTGGTCTACAACCGCCTGCTGTGGATGCGACCGGACGGCAGTTTCGAGCGGTACGACAAGCGCCACCTGTTCCGCATGGCCGGCGAGCACACCCGCTACGGCAGCGGCAGCCGGCGGCCGATCGTCGAGCTGAAGGGTTGGCGCATCCTGCCGCAGGTCTGCTACGACCTGCGTTTCCCGGTGTGGCTGCGCAATCGCCGGCTCGCGTCGGCCGGCGGCGGCATGGATTACGACCTCGCGGTATTCGTGGCGAACTGGCCGGCTGCACGGCGCCAGCCGTGGCGCACCCTGCTGCGCGCGCGTGCGATCGAGAACCTCGCCTGCGTGGTCGGGGTGAACCGGGTCGGCGTGGACGGCAACGAGATCGCCTATGCCGGCGACAGCGCGGTGATCGATCCGGTGGGCGAGGCGCTGGTGGAACTCGGCGCGCAGGAGCAGGTGGTCACCGTCACTCTCGACCCGGCCCCGCTGCTTGCCCACCGCGAGCGCTTCCCGGCCTGGATGGATGCCGACGCGTTCACGCTGAGCGCAGACTAGTCCCCAGCGTTTGCAGGAGCGCACCCTGTGCGCGATGCTTTTCGTTACGTTGGCGGAAAGGCATCGCGCACAGGGTGCGTGCGCTCCTACAAGATGGCCAGCACCGCTTCGGGCGGGCGGCCGATCACGGCCTTGCCGTTGGCGACCACGATCGGCCGTTCGATCAGTCGCGGGTGCGCCACCATGGCGGCGATCAGCGACGTATCGTCGAGCGAGGGCGAGTCCAGGCCGAGCTCGGCGTATTCCGCTTCGCCGGTGCGCAGCAGTTGCCGGGCGGTCATGCCCAGCTGCTTCAGCAAACCAGCCAGTTCAGCCGCGGTGGGTGGCGTGTCGAGGTAGTTGATCACCTCGATCTTGCCGCCGCGCTCTTCCAGCAAGGTGAGCGTGGCGCGCGACTTGGAGCAGCGGTTGTTGTGGTAGATGCGGATCATCGGCTACCTCAGCGATTGCCGGAACGGTTGCCGCCACGGCCCGACGGGCGTCCGCCGCCATGGCCCTTGGGGCGCGGGTTGCCCGGCGCACGGTTGCCGCCTTGGCCACGGCCGACGTGGCCGGGACGGTTGGCGGGGGCGCGATTGCCGTTGTTGCCGCCGTACGGGTTGCCGGCTGCGGGGCCGCCATGCGACCGGCCGCCGGCCGCACCGCGATTGCCGGTGGTGGCGCCAGCCAGGCCGCGTCGACCGCCGGGGCGAGGGCTGCCATCGCGGGATTCGCCGGCAAACCAGGTGCGTACCGAGGGCAGCTCCTGGCCCGGTGCCACACGGCGGCCCTTGCCGCGTCGCTTCGCGTTCCCCGGCGTGCGTTCGGGTGCCGCCACGTTGCCATTGACCTCGCGACCGTTGCGCGGCGCGGACTTGCGGCCACGCACGGGTTCTTCGCGAATGCGGTCGTAGGCGCGCAACTCGCGCGCTTCGTCCTGGCCGCTGGTCCAGGCGCTGCCGGTGCCGCGCTCCGGACGGTATTCGGTGACGCCACGCGTGGCGCGGCGCTGGTGCAGGATCGGGCTCAGCGTCAGTACCGGCTGGGCGAGGCCGAGTCCGCTGGTCTGGCGCAGCTGCTTGACGCTGTCGGCGTCGAGTGCCTCGCATTCGCCGCGGCGCAGGTTGCGTGGCAGCTCGATGCGGCCGTAGCGGATACGCTTGAGCCGGCTGACCAGGAAGCCCTGCGAATCCCACAACCGGCGCACTTCGCGGTTGCGGCCTTCGCGGATCACCACGCGGAACCAGCTGTGGCTGCCGCCGCGGCTGATCACGGCGATCTCGTCGAAGCGGGCCGGGCCGTCTTCCAGCTCCACGCCGGCCTTCAGGCGTTCGATGACCTCGTCCGGCACCTCGCCATGCACACGGCAGAGGTATTCGCGCTCCATGCCGCTCTTGGGATGCATCAGGCCGTTGGCCAGTTCACCGTCGGTGGTCAGCAGCAGCAGGCCGGTGGTGTTGATGTCCAGTCGGCCCACGGCAACCCAGCGCGCGCCTTTCAGCTGCGGCAGCTGCTCGAACACGGTCGGGCGGCCGTCGGGATCTTCGCGGGTGGTCAGCACGCCTTCGGGCTTGTGGTAGATCAGCACTTCGGCGTCATCGCGGTTGTCGGTGGCCACCACGAACTGCTTGCCGTCCATAACCACCCGATCGCCGGCCTTGACGCTCATGCCGATCTCGGCGGGGCTGCCGTTGAGTTCGATCTCGCCGGCCTGGATGCGTTGTTCCAGCATGCGGCGCGAGCCGAGGCCGGCGTTGGCGAGCACCTTGTGCAGGCGCTCCTCCAGGGCGGGGCCGTCGGTGGCGGCGCGGGTGTCGCGCTTGAGGGTAAGAACGGATTTTTGCGGCGCAGTCATGCGCGTTGCTCCTTGGTATCTTGGTCGTCGGCGTCGGTTTCGACGGCCGGGGGCGTCGGGTCGGTCGAAGGCCGCTCCGGATCGGCGGCAGCTTCGGCGGGGCCGGATGAGTCGGTGGTCGCCTCGGCGACGGGGTCGACGGCGAGGGTCGGGGGAGAGGCGTCGTCCGTGGCGGCGACATCGGCCGACGGCTCGCTGGTGGCATCGGCATCGTCCGGGTCGGTGGCGGCCTGGTCGTCAGCCTCGGCGTCCGGGTCGATCGGCAGGTCGCGGGCGACGCGCGCCGGCAGCGGCTCGGGTTCGAAGCGCATCTGCGGATCTTCCATGTCGCGGATTTCCGACAGCGGCGGCAGCTGGTCCAGCGATTTCAGGTTGAAGTAGTCGAGGAAGGCGCGCGTGGTGCCGAACAGCGCCGGCTTGCCGGGCACGTCGCGATGGCCGACCACGCGGATCCACTCGCGCTCCTCCATCGTCTTGATGATGTTCGAGGACACCACCACGCCGCGGATCTGCTCGATCTCGGGGCGGGTGATCGGTTGCCGATAGGCGATCAGCGCCAATGTTTCCAGCAGGGCCCGCGAATAGCGGCTGGGCCGCTCGGTCCACATCCGCGAGATCCATGGATGCACGTCCTGGCGCACCTGGTAGCGGAAGCCGGAGGCGACCTCCTTCAGTTCGATGCCGCGTCCTTCGCAGTCGCCGGCCAGCGACTCCAGCGCCTGCGCGATCTGCTGCGAACCGACGTCCTCGTCCTCGCTGAACAGGTCGCCGAGCTGGTGCAGTGTCATCGGTTGGGTCGACGCCAGCAAGGCGGCCTCGATGATGGGTTTGAGTTGGTCGATCTGCATGGGTTCGAGTCGGTGCCGGGGTTCGGCGTGGGTCGGTCAGGAGAGGGATGGATCAGTCGCCGACGGTTCGGCCAGCGCCGATTCGCCCGCTTGGGTGTCGTCGTCCGCCGGCAGTTCGGCAGGTTCTTCGTGGCTGGCCTTGGCCTTGACGTAGATCGGCGCCAGCGGCACCTCCTGCACGATCTCGATCAGCATTTCCTTGGCCAGCTCCAGCATCGCCAGGAAGGTCACCACGATGCCCGGGCGGCCTTCGGCCAGGTCGAACAGATCCTCGAACCGGTGAAAGGTGTCGTCCTCCAGCCGGCTCAGCAGCTCGCCCATGCGCTGGCGCACGCTGAGCGCCTCGCGCTTGATCGCGTGATGACCGAACAGTTCGGCGCGGTGCATCACGTCCTTGAGCGCTAGCAGGAGCTCGGTCAGTTCCAGCGGAGGCGGCAGCCTGATCACGTTGCGCTCACCCGTGTCGGCATGCACCACCACGCTGTCGCGCTCCATGCGCGGCAGGGCGTCGATGTCCTCGGCCGCCCGCTTGAACCGTTCATACTCCTGCAACCGGCGTACCAGTTCGGCACGCGGGTCGTCTTCCAGCCCTTCCTCCAGCGGCGGTCGCGGCAGCAGCAGGCGCGATTTGATCTCGCCCAGGATTGCCGCCATCAGCAGGTACTCGGCGGCCAGCTCCAGTCGCATCACGTCCCGCATCAGCTCGATGTAGGTCATGTACTGCCGGGTGATCTCGGCAACCGGAATGTCCAGGATGTCCAGGTTCTGCCGGCGGATCAGGTACAGCAGCAGGTCCAGCGGGCCCTCGAAAGACTCCAGGATGACCTCGAGCGCATCCGGCGGGATGTACAGATCCTGCGGCATCTGCAGCATCGGCTCGCCGCGCACGATGGCCAGCGGCATCTCCTGTTGTTGCGGCACCGCGGCAAATGCGTCGGGCGTGGCGGCGCCCGGAGCGGACTGCTCGACGACGGATTCAGTGCTCATCAAGGCCTGTCTGGAGAGCCGTATTCCACGGCTGGCAGTGGATAGCGCATGTTCATGGTTGTTCGTGGGCAGGCGCGACATGCTGCTCGCGCCCGGCATGTGCCCGCGCTCGAACGCGTCGTTGGGCGGCGTCCCGGTATCCCGTTTCCGTGCAACATCAAAACCGAGGCGCGGTCGGCGCCGTCGTTTCGCCCGGCATGACGAATTCACGCATCGTGGTTCGGTCAGGCGGGTCGTCAGCGACCAAGGCGCTGCTGCTGCGGGTCGTCGGCCACGACAACAGAGCAAGCCAACTGGCGAACAACTTCGGCGCCGCTGGCTCTTTGCCGGTCAGTCTGGGTACTTCGGTGAACAACCCTGGAGCGCCGAAGAGCCGGCAGCAAGCAGGTTCCATGGGTCCACACGTGGCCACAGGGTAATGGCAAGCCGGATACAAGTCCAGTCGGTCGCGGGTGAACGGAAAACGCGTGCGGGGTTCATGTACGCGCCGGCAACAGGCAGAATAGGGAGTCCTGCCGCCACTGCGGGGATGCCGCTGGCCCCGCGTGACCCAATGTGACGCTGCGGGGCAAGCGCGAGGGCGCTGGAGGCGCCCCTCCGAAAGGGGCCTTCGGAAGCAGGGCGGCCGTCGAAAGGAAGATGCTCGCTCGGCAGTCGACACATGCGCCGTTTGCCCGCGGCAAGCGGCTTGGCGGGAGGGGCGGCGGTGTACGTGTGCAGTGGCACGGCAATTGCTTGAGCGGATGGGAGCCCGGCGCACGATAGTCGGTTTTCGATAGGGCCGGTGCGGTCGCCGGACGTGTAAGGTGGCGCGTTTCTGCCCGTGGCAGACGCAAACGCAGACAGGCGGTAAAACTGATGGCGATCGACAAACAGGGACATGATCGAGGCGAGCCGGAGAAGTTGCGTCCGGCGCGCATGCAGATCGAGACGACGGTGCTGATCAGCCGTCATGGCGAGTCGCACCCCACCGAACTGGTGGATATCTCGGCGACCGGCGCATTGCTGCGCCGCCCGCTGGGCTGGACCGGCGAAACCGGGCAGAGCTGGGTGCTGGACATGATTTTCGGGCACAACCTGCACATCCATCTGGAGGCGACCGTCGCGCGCATCTCCGATCATCACATCGGTTTTTCCTACAGTCGCATTCCGGAAGACAAGCAGGTGCCGCTGTGGAACCTGCTGGGCGGTTACGCCGATATCCTGGAGTACTGGAAGGACGGTTGAGCCGGCTTGCGCCGCGCCTGCATGAAAACGCCCGCGACTGCGGGCGTTTTTGCAGGTGGATGTTCGAACCGGTTCAGCCTGCGGATTGCTTCTCGTCGCGCAACTCGCGGCGCAGGATCTTGCCCACGTTGCTCTTGGGCAAACTGTCGCGGAATTCGATCAGCTTGGGCCGCTTGTAACCGGTCAGGTTCTCGCGGCAGAACTGCTTGAGCGCCTCCTCGGTTAGGTTCGGGTCCTTGCGCACCACGAACAGCTTCACCACTTCGCCGGAGTGTTCATCGGGCACGCCCACCGCGGCCACTTCCAGCACCCCGGGGTGCGCCATCACCGCGTCCTCGACCTCGTTCGGGTACACGTTGAAACCGGAGACCAGGATCATGTCCTTCTTGCGGTCGACGATATAGAAGTAGCCGTTTTCGTCCATCTTCGCGATATCGCCGGTGTGCAGCCAGCCGTCGGCGCCGAGCACCTTGGCGGTTTCATCCTCGCGCTTCCAGTAGCCCTTCATCACCTGCGGCCCGCGCACCATCAGTTCGCCGACTTCGCCGACCGGCAGCGGCTGGCCGGCCTCCGACCAGATCGCCACGTCGGTAGACGGAACCGGCAGCCCGATCGAGCCGTTGTACTCCTTCAGGTCCAGTGGATTGATGCACACCGCCGGCGAGGTTTCGGTAAGGCCGTAGGCTTCGGCGAGCGTGCAGCCGGTGGTCTGCTTCCAGCGTTCGGCCACCTTGCGCTGCACCGCCATGCCACCGCCGAGGGTCAGGTGCAGGGTGGAGAAATCCAGTTCGGCGAAGCCCGGCGTGTTGAGCAGGCCGTTGAACAGCGTGTTGACGCCGGTCAGCGCGGTGAAACCGGACTTGCCCAACTCCTTGACGAAGCCGGGCATGTCGCGCGGGTTGGTGATCAGCCAGTTGAGGCCGCCCAGACGGGTGAAGACCAAGCCGTTCGCCGTCAGCGAAAAGATGTGGTACAGCGGCAGCGCGGTGATGATCACTTCTTTGCCGGGCTTGACCAGCTCGGTGCCGATCCAGGCGGCTGCCTGCAGCATGTTGGCGATCATGTTGCCGTGGGTCAGCATCGCGCCCTTGGCCACGCCGGTGGTGCCGCCGGTGTACTGCAGGAAGGCAATGTCGTCGTGGTCCATCGTGACCGGCTGCAGCGGATGCGCCGCGCCCTGCGCCAGCGCGTCGCGGAAACGCACCGCTTCGGGCAGGTGGAACGCCGGCACCATCTTCTTGACGTGCTTGAGCACGAAGTTGACCAGCGCGCCCTTGGGGAAGCCGAGCAGGTCGCCGATGCCCGTGGTGACAATGTGCCGGACCTGGGTCTGCGCTGCCACCTGCTGCAGCGTGGCCGCGAAATTGTCCAGCACCACGATCGCCTTGGCGCCGGAATCCTCCAGTTGATGCTTCAACTCGCGTGCGGTGTACATCGGGTTGGTGTTGACCACCACCAGCCCGGCGCGCAGCGCTCCGAACAGTGCGATCGGATACTGCAGCACGTTGGGCAGCATGATCGCGATGCGATCGCCCTTGCCCAACTTGAGTACGCCGGTGAGGTAGCCGGCGAATTGGCGGCTCATTTCGTCGATCTGCCCATAGCTGAGCTGACGGCCGAAATTGGCGAACGCGGGACGATCGCGGAAACGGGCGAACGCCTCCTCGAGCACCGCCGGGACCGAGGCATACTGGTTGACGTCGATCTGACCGGGCACGCCGGCCGGATAATGTTCCAGCCAGGGACGTTCGTTGCTCATGCTCTTGGGTTCCCCGTGTGGTTCGATGGTGATGCCGTCGATGGGTGGAATCTGGATGTCGAACGCGTCCATGATGGCCCATGCGCCAGATCATTGGAACATACGCTCGCGTATAGCGGCAAGCCGCGTGCCATGGAGTTCCGTCGATGAACGGATCACGAAAAATTCCCCTGCTTTCGGCTGCGCTGCTGGCGTGCGTAGTGATGCTTGCTGCCTGTCACCGCACGCCGGACGAGGAGCGCATACGTGCCGCGATCACCGCGACGGCGCACGCGGCGGAAGCCGGTTCGGCCAGCGGTGTGGGGGAGTCGTTGAGCGAGGACTTCGACGGCAATGCGGGCGAACTGGACCGGCGCCGGTTGATGGCGATGGTGGGCCTGTTGACGCTGCGCGGCGAACACGTCGGCGTCTTGCTCGGGCCGGTCTCCGTCGAGCCACGCGGCGAACGCATGGTGGCGACTTTCACGGTCACCCTGAGCAGCGGCGGACGCCTGCTGCCTGATCGGCTGGGGGTCTACCGGGTGACCTCGGGATGGCGCGAGGAAGGCGGAGACTGGCACTGCTACACCGCCAGCTGGGAGCGTTCGATTTAGCAGCCGGCGCGCAGGCAACGCCGCGGTGCCCCACAAAGAAAACGCCCCGGCCAGCGGGGCGTTTTCTTGTCACGGTGTCGCCGGATCAGGCGGCCTTGCGGCCGGCCAGTTGACGCAGCACGTACTGCAGGATGCCGCCGTGGCGGAAGAACTCGCGTTCCTTCGGCGTGAGCAGCATCACGTGCACAGTGAACTGCTTCTTGCTGCCGTCCGCGGCGGTGGCCGTCACCGTGGCCTCCTTCGCGTTGCCGTTGTCCAGGCCGGTGATGTCGAAGCTCTCGCTGCCGGTCAGGCCCAGCGACTTGGCATTCTCGCCGGCCTTGAACTGCAGCGGCAGCACGCCCATGCCGACCAGGTTGGAGCGGTGGATGCGCTCGAAGCTCTCGGTGATCACCGCCTTGACACCCAGCAGCAGGGTGCCCTTGGCGGCCCAGTCGCGCGAGGAGCCGGTGCCGTATTCCTTGCCCGCGATGACTACCAGCGGCGTGCCGGTTTCCTTGTACTTCATCGCCGCGTCGTAGATCGCCAGTTGCTCGCCGCTGGGGATGTGGCGGGTGAAGCCGCCTTCCACGCCGTCCAGCATCTGGTTCTTGATGCGGATGTTGGCGAAGGTACCGCGCACCATCACGTCGTCGTTGCCGCGGCGCGAGCCGTAGGAGTTGAAGTCGATCGGCTGCACGCCGCGCGAGATCAGGAAGCGGCCGGCGGGCGAATCCTTCTTGATCGAACCGGCCGGGGAGATGTGGTCGGTGGTGATCGAGTCGCCAAACAGGCCCAGGCAACGTGCGGCGTGGATGTCCTCGACCGTGCCCAGCTCCATCGTCATGCCTTCGAAGTAGGGCGGGTTCTTGATGTAGGTGGAGGCCTCGTCCCAGGCGTACAGCGCACCGTCCGGCGAGGCGATCGCGTTCCAGCGCTCGTCGCCCTTGAACACGTCGGCGTAGTTCTTCTTGAACATGGCCGAGGTGACGGCGCTGGCCATCAGGTCGCTGATTTCCTTGTTGCTCGGCCAGATGTCCTTGAGGAACACGTCCTTGCCCTGAGCATCCTTGCCCAGCGGGTCGGTGGAGAGGTTCACGTCGAGCGAACCGGCCAGCGCGTAGGCGACCACCAGCGGCGGCGAGGCCAGGTAGTTCATCTTCACCTCGGCATGCACGCGGCCTTCGAAGTTGCGGTTGCCCGAGAGCACGGCGGCTACCGCCAGGTCGCCGTCGGCGATGCCTTTGCTGACCTCGACCGGCAGCGGGCCGGAGTTGCCGATGCAGGTGGTGCAGCCGTAGCCGACCAGGTAGAAGCCGGTCTTTTCGAGTTCGGACAGCAGGCCGGTCTGCTCCAGGTAATCGGTCACCACCTTGGAGCCGGGGGCCAGCGAGGTCTTCACCCACGGCTTCGCCTTCAGGCCACGGGCAGCCGCCTTCTTGGCCACCAGGCCGGCGGCCAGCATCACCGCCGGGTTGGAGGTATTCGTGCACGAGGTGATCGCGGCGATCACCACCGAACCGTCGCCGATACGGAAGCTCTGGCCATTGCGCTCCACCAGCACGCCGGTCTCGCCGATCGCGTTGGACGGATTGCCGATCGCGCTGGCGCCGCCCTCATTGGAGAAACGGTCGACGTCGCCATTGCCGCGGCGACGATTGGCGGTCAGCGGGCCCACCACTTCGTGGAAGTTCTTCTGCACGTCGGTCAGCAGCACGCGATCCTGCGGGCGCTTGGGGCCGGCCATCGAGGGCTTCACGTCGGCGAGATCGAGTTCGAGCACGGCGGAGAACGCAGGCTCCGGGCTGTTGGCGTCATGCCACAGGCCCTGCGCCTTGGCGTACGCCTCCACCAGCTGGATCTGTTCGTCGCTGCGGCCGGACAGGCGCAGGTAGTTCAGCGACTCCTGGTCGACCGGGAAGATGCCGCAGGTGGCGCCGTATTCCGGCGCCATGTTGCCGATGGTGGCGCGGTCGGCCAGGGCCAGGTGCTGCAAGCCCGGACCGAAGAACTCCACGAACTTGCCGACCACGCCCTGCTTGCGCAGCATCTGCGTCACGGTCAGCACCAGGTCGGTGGCGGTGGCGCCCTCGGGCAGGCGGCCGGACAGCTTGAAGCCGACCACCTGCGGAATCAGCATGGAAGAAGGCTGACCGAGCATGGCCGCCTCCGCCTCGATGCCACCCACGCCCCAACCCAGCACGCCCAGGCCGTTGACCATGGTGGTGTGCGAGTCGGTGCCGAACAGGGTATCGGGGTAGGCCCAGGCCTGGCCGTCGATCTCGGTGTGCATCACCACCCGCGCCAGATATTCCAGGTTCACCTGGTGGACGATGCCGGTGCGCGGCGGCACCACCTTGAAGTTGCTCAGCGCCTTCTGGCCCCAGCGCAGGAAGCTGTAGCGCGCCTGGTTGCGGTCGAACTCGATCGCGACGTTCTTCTCCAGCGCGTCCTCGCTGCCGAAGACGTCCACCTGCACCGAGTGGTCGATCACCAGCTCGGCCGGCGACAGCGGATTGATCAGGGTGGGATCGCCGCCCAGCGCCTTCATCGCGTCGCGCATGGCAGCCAGGTCGACCACGCACGGTACGCCGGTGAAATCCTGCAGCAGCACGCGCGCGGGCATGAAGGCGATCTCGGTATCCGGTTCCTTGCTGGCGTCCCAGGTGGCCACCGCCTCGATCTCGCGGGAAGTCACATCCACGCCATCCTCGTGGCGCAGCAGGTTCTCCAGCAGGATCTTCATCGAGTAGGGCAGCCGCTTCAGGTCGAAGCGCTCGCCAAGCTTGGCGAGGCTGGCATAGGCGTATTTCCTGCCGTTGACTTCGAGAGTGTCACGGGTGGCGAACGTGTCTTTCATGGTGCTGCTCCTGGCTGAATCCTGCGGCTGGGACGACTGGCAAGCATGCGGAAACGGCGCGGCCGGCCCCGCCAAAAGGGGAATTATCGCTCAAACGCTGCATGTCGGCGTCGAGGAACCCGGGCGTGTCGGCGCGTGACGGGCTGCTGCGCCGGTTAGACTGCACCCGGCGCCCGGGTGGGGAATCACGCGGTGCCTACAGGATGCCCGCCTTGACCATCACAGACAAACGCCTTTGACGACATGCAGCGTTCGATGATTTCGACCCATCTCGCCGCCGTCTCGCTGCGCGACCTCGCGCTGGTGCAGGCGGTGCATCGGCACGGCAGTTTCAACAGCGCCGCGCGGGCGATGCACATCAGTCCGTCCGGCTTGTCGCACCAGGTGCAGAAGGTGGAGCAGGCGCTCGGCGCGCCGCTGTTCGAGCGTGGCGGGCGACGGGTGGTGGCGACTGCCGGCGGCCAGCGCCTGCTGCAGCAGATCGATGCGGTGCTGGTGGCGGCCGAACACCTGCAGCAGGTCGCCCGTGCCGGCGAGGCGGCGTTCGGCGGCGCGCTGCGGCTGGGCTTGCCGGCGTCGTTGGGGCCTTATCTGTTGCCGCACCTCATCGCGCCGTTTCCACAGCATTTCCCCGGCGCCCGGCTGGGCATTTCCGAGGGCAAGCCGCGCGGTTTGTTGCGCAGGTTGCACGAGGGCGAACTGGACGCAGTGCTCGCCCCTTCGACATCGACCGTCAGCGGGATCGCTTCGCGGGCGCTGTTCTTCGAGCCGTGGGAGCTGATGCTGCGCGCCGACCATCCGCTTGCCAGCCGAGCATCCATCGCGCCGGAGCAACTGGACCAGGGAGAGGCGATCCTGATGGCGGAAAGCCATGCGGACGGGCTCGATGGGAGTGAGCGCGGCCACGTGCAGGACGTCAGCCTGGAAAGCCTCGCCGCGCTGGTCAGCCTGCGCGGAGGTTATGCCCTGGTACCGGCGCTGGCGCACGAGCGACTCGCCTCGATGCCTGGGATCGTGCTGGCGCGGCTCAAGGGGGCGGCCGGTGGCCGCGAAATCGCGCTGTACTGGCGCGATGCCTCGCCCTGGCATGACGACCTGCATGCCTTCGCCGACCTGCTGCGCAAGCTGGCACGCCAGCGACCGGGCTTGCGCGTGCGCAGCGGCAAGGGCTGACGCGCCGGTGCCCTGAAGATCAGGTGAGGTCCAGGTCGCGCGCGGCCGCCTCGTAACGGTCGATCACCGCATCCACGTCGACCAGGTCCATCACGCCGGGCCGTTCGATCTTGCTGCCCCACGGGATCTCCGTCGCCGGCCGACCCAGGTACTTGCGCGAAGCCTCGTCGTATCTGTTCACGCACCAGCGGCGGTCGGAGTAGGGGCCAGAGCGGTCCGGGTTGCTGGCGGCATGCAGGCCGATCACGCGCATGCCCACGCTGTTGGCCATGTGCATCGGGCCCGAGTCGGGGCCAAGCAGCAATTGCGCGCGCACGAACATGGCCATCAGTTTCTTCAGCGTGTCCTTGCCGGTGAGGTCGAACGGCGTGCGTCGGCAGGCGGCCAGCACGGCGTCGGCCACGGCCCGTTCCGATGCGGACGGTCCACCGATCAGCACCACTCGCCAGCCGCGGGCAGCGGCGTGGTCCATCACCGCAGCGTAGCGCTCGGGCCGCCAGTTGCGCAGGACGTGGCTTGAGGCGGGGCTGACCAGCAGGGTGGGTGTGTCCCCCGGCAGTTGCGCGGCGGCCCAGGCATGCGCCTCGTCGGGGATCGGGATGTCCCAGCGCACCCGCGTCTGCTTCAGGCCCAGTGGCTCGCAGAAGCTGCCGATCGCGTCGAGCACGTGTTCGCCGCTGCGCGCGGGGATGCGTTCGTTGACCACGAGGCCGTGCAGGTCTTTCGCGCGGGCGCGGTCGTAGCCGATGCGACGATCCGCTTTCACGGCCAGGCTCAGCAGGTTCGAACGCATCGCCACCTGCATCTGCAGCAGGGCGTCGAAGCGCTGCCCCTGCAGGGCTGCGCGCACCGCGCGCAAACCGGCCCAGCCAGCGGCCTTGTCGAAGGTGACGAACTCCACGCCGGGCAGGTCACCCACCAGCTTGCGTTCGAGCTTGCCGACGATCCATGTCAGCGCGGTCTGCGGCCACGCCTGTTGCAGGGTGCGCACCAGCGGCACCACGTGGGTGACGTCGCCGATGGCGGAGGTGCGCAGCAGGCAGATCGAGGAAGGTGCATTCATCGCAAGGGTCGTTGGCCGTGCCGGCGGAAGACTGGCCAGGCTCGTGGGTTAGAATCGGCGTCCGGTCACAAGGCATCATGATGCCCGAACGCATCCAGCAAGACGCCCGCGGCGCGATTCTGTGTGACGTCGCCGTGTCGTCACAAGTCGACAATGACTGGTTTGCGCCGGAATACTGGCGCGAACGTGGTGCCTTGCGCACGCAGGCTGGCGGGCGGGGCGGCGTGGCGATCATCGCCAGCCCGCTCGGCGAGTGCGTACTGCGTCACTATCGTCGCGGCGGTCTGGTACAGGCGTTGCTGGGCGATCGCTATCTGTGGCTGGGGGCGCAGCGCAGCCGGCCCTTCAGGGAGTTCCGGCTGCTGGTCGAGATCGCGCGGCTGGGTTTGCCCGGGCCACGCGCGGTGGCTGCGCGCTACCGCCGCCAAGGTCTGCTGTATCGGGCCGACCTCATCACGCATCGCATCGCCGGCGCGCGGACGCTCGCCGACTGCCTGGCCGGCGGTGACCTCGACGTCGAACTTGCGGCGGAGGTCGGCGGGGTCGTCGGGCGTTTCCATCGGGCCGGCATCTGGCATGCCGACCTGAACGCGCACAACGTCCTGGTCTCGCCTGCCGGCCTGCATCTGATCGACTTCGACCGCGGTCGCCAACGTGCGCCCGCCGCGGGCTGGCGCCTGGCGAATCTGCGGCGTCTGCGCAGGTCGTTGCTCAAGCTCGGTGCCGCTGCGGCCGGCGAGCAGGCGTTCGAGCATGAAATCTGGCAGCCTCTGCTGCATGGTCACGAGCACGCGCTGACGGCATGAACTGGCATCTGCACTTTCTCGGCGTGGGCGCGGCGCATGCGACGGATCTGGGCGCCTCTGCCGCCGTCCTCGAGCGCGCGGGCAAGCCCGTGCTGCTGATCGACTGCGGACCGGGCACGCTCGACCGCTACACGGCAAGCTACGGCGCGCTGCCGGACGCAGTGTTCATCACGCACACCCACATGGACCATGTTGCGGAGCTGGAACAGTTGTTCATCCGGCTCTGGTTCGATCCCGCGCGGCGTGGGCGGATGCGCCTGTTCAGCCACGCCGCGCTGGTGCCATGGCTGCAGACGCGGGTGGCCGACTATCCCGGCGCGCTGGCCGAAGGCGGAGCCAACTTCTGGGAAGCGTTCCAGCTGGTGCCGTGCAGCCGCGGCTTCTGGCTGGATGACTGCTGGTTCGACGTGTTCGCCACCCGTCATCACGTGCCGGGCACCTCGTACGGCCTGGCGCTGGATGGCAGTTTCGTCTACACCGGCGATACCCGGCCGATCCCGGAAGTACTGGCGCGGCACGCCGGCGGCGCGGCGCTGGTCGCCCACGATTGCAGTCTGGTCGGCAACCCGTCGCACACCGGCGTCGACGACATCGCGCGGGAATACCCCGAGGCACTGCAGCGGCAACTGCTTCTCTATCATTACGGCAGCGCGGCCGATGGCGATGCGCTGACGGCACGAGGTTTCCGCATCGCCACGCCGGGGCAACGCGTCGCGTTGCAGGCGCCGGCTGCGCCGCGCGTCGACGCCGGCTGATTCCAGTTCGATTTGCTTGCCTGCATCCGGGCCTGCGGCTATCCTTCCGCTTCTTTGTCGGGCGGGATGCCCCGCAAGGAAGATCCGGGCGTCCTTGCCGGGTTGCTTCGAAAAGTGGAGAGGTGTCCGAGTGGTTGAAGGAGCACGCCTGGAAAGTGTGTATACGGCTTATCCCCGTATCGCGGGTTCGACAAATTCGTCGGGAACGAATTTGGACAGCCGCCAGGCTGGCCCCTCGCGCAGCGAGGGGTGAGGCCCAGGAAGGGCCGAACAATCCCGCCCGGTGCGGAATGGCGGTGAAGGGTTTGTCGCGGAGAGGTGTCCGAGTGGTTGAAGGAGCACGCCTGGAAAGTGTGTATACGGCTTATCCCCGTATCGCGGGTTCGAATCCCGCCCTCTCCGCCAATTGAGTGAAGTGAGTCACGGCCAGCGCCGTGCAACGTCCATGGTGGCCCCGTCGGTCCCCCCGCGACGATAGTTCGCAAACTCCGCCAGGTCCGGAAGGAAGCAACGGTAGCGAATGACTCGGGTGCCGGGGTGTGGCTGGCGGGGCCGCCACCATTTCGGGCCGGACGTTTGCTGACTTGCGTGCGCCGACTTGGCACAATCGAGCTTTGTCCCCACGTTGGCAGTCATGTCCTATCAGGTACTCGCCCGCAAGTGGCGCCCGCGCAAGTTCTCCGAGCTGGTGGGGCAGGAACACGTGGTGCGCGCACTCACCAACGCGCTCGATACCGGGCGCATGCACCACGCCTACCTGTTCACCGGCACGCGTGGCGTCGGCAAGACCACCATCGCGCGCATCTTCGCCAAGTCGCTGAACTGCGAGCGTGGGCAGTCGGCCGATCCGTGCGGCGAGTGCTCGGTGTGCACGGCGGTGGACGAAGGTCGCTTCGTCGACCTGCTAGAGATCGACGCGGCCAGCAACACCGGTGTCGACGACGTGCGCGAGGTAATCGAGAACGCGCAGTACGCACCATCGCGCGGCCGCTTCAAGGTGTACCTGGTCGACGAGGTGCACATGCTCTCCAAGAGCGCGTTCAACGCCCTCCTGAAGACGCTGGAGGAACCGCCGCCGCACGTGAAGTTCCTGCTCGCCACCACCGATCCGCAGAAGCTGCCGGTGACGGTGTTGTCGCGCTGCCTGAAGTTCAACCTCAAGCGCTTGCTGCCGGAACAGATCTCCGGCCAGATGCGGCACATCCTGGGCGCCGAGAACATCAGCTACGAGGACAGCGCGATCGGCGAGCTGGCGCGCGCCGCCGACGGTTCGCTGCGCGATGGCCTATCGCTGCTCGATCAGGCCATCGCCTATGGCGGCGGCGCGCTGCATGCCGACGACGTTCGCACCATGCTGGGCAGCGTGGCGCGCGGGCAGGTGCTGGGCGTGCTCGATGCGCTGGCTGCGGGCGATGGTGAACGGCTGATGGTCGAATGCACGCAGATCGCCTCCTATTCGCCCGACTTCGGCGGCGTGCTCGACGACATCGCCGGCCTGCTGCACCGCCTGCAGCTGATCCAGTTGATTCCCGGCTACCGCCCGGAAGCGGATGACGCCGACGGCGCGCTGGCCGACCTCGCGACGCGCATCACGCCGGAAGACGTGCAGCTGTACTACCAGATTGCGGTGACGGGCCGGCGCGACCTCATGCTGGCGCCCGACGCCCGCACCGGTTTCGAGATGGCCTTGCTGCGCATGCTGGCGTTCCGCCCCGGTGACGAACCACCGGCCGCGCGTGCGACGCCACGCGCGGCGTCGGGCCAGGTGTCCGCGCGCGCACCCTCGCCACCATCGGCGAGTATCCGCGCCCCCGCGCCACCCGCGCCGGCACCGCGCGTGCCCGCTGCGGAGGCCCCGGCGCCAGCAGCGATCGCCCGCGACGCGAGTGGCCGACCGGACTGGGAGGCGCTCATTGAACGGGCCGAATTGCGCGGGCCGTTCAGCGTGGTGGCGCAGAACGCAGTGCTGCGCGAGCGCGACGGCCAGACCCTGGTGCTGGCGTTGCAGCCGGCACACATGGGCATGGCGGTGGAGCCCATGGTCAGCCAGATGGAGGACCGCATCAGCCAGGCGCTGGGCGAGACGATCCGCCTGCGCTTCGTCAGCGAGAGCCAGGCCGACGCCATGCAGACCCCGGCGGCGCGCGCGGCCAAGGCGCGCGACAGCGCGCAGAGCGCGGCCGAGCAGGCCATCGAGGACGATCCGCTGGTGCAGAGCCTGAAGCGCGACTTCGGCGCCCGCGTCGTGCCGCAATCCGTCAAACCCTTGGGCAACGAACCCGGAGCCAGATGATGAGAGGTCAAATCGGTCAGCTGATGCAGCAGGCGCAGCGCATGCAGGAAGACATGAAGCGCGCGCAGGAAGAAATCGCGAAACTCGAAGTCACCGGCAGCGCCGGCGGCGGCCTGGTCAGCGTGGTGATGACCGGCGCACACGAGGTGCGCCGTGTGCAGATCGACCGGCAGACTTTCGCCGACGATCCCGAGATGGCCGAAGATCTCGTCGCCGCCGCAGTGAACGACGCGGTCAACAAGGTCGCCCAGGCCAGCAAGGACAAGCTCGGCGGCGTCACCGCCGGGATGAACCTGCCGGCCGGCTTCAAGTTGCCGTTTTGAGCAGGGAATAGGGAGTCGGGAATGGGGAATCGCAAGATCAGGGGCGGCAGCCAGCGAACCGGGCTTTCCCGATTCCTTATTCCCGATTCCCGATTCCCGGCCAAAGGCCCATGAACAGTTCCCCCCTCCTTGCCGAGCTGATCGAGGCACTGCGCTGCCTGCCCGGGGTGGGTGGCAAGAGCGCGCAGCGGATGGCTTTCCACCTGCTCGAGCGCGAACGCGAGCGCGGCTCCAGGCTCGCCCGGGTGATGGCGGAGGCGATGGAGAAGATCGGCCACTGCGAGCGCTGCCGCAATTTCAGCGAGCAGCCGTTGTGCACCCTGTGCGCCAGTTCCAGCCGCGACCGGCAGGTACTGTGCGTGGTCGAGTCGCCGACCGAACTGGCGGCGATCGAGCAGGCCACCGGCTATCGCGGCCAGTACTTCGTGCTGATGGGCCGGCTGTCGCCGTTGGACGGACTGGGTCCGGAGGAGCTGGGGCTGGCGAAACTGACCCAGCGCCTGGGCGAGGGCGAAGTCGAGGAGATGATCATCGCTACCAATCCCACCGTGGAGGGCGACGCGACCGCGCACTACCTGGCGCAGCTGGCGCGTGCCGGCGGCGTGCGGCCGACCCGGCTGGCTTACGGCGTGCCGCTGGGCGGGGAACTGGAGTACGTCGACCGCAGCACGCTGGCGCATGCGTTCGGCGGCCGGCAGGTACTGGATTGAAGGCGGCCATCAAGCGGCCGGATCGAGGGAGCCAAGCATGACCGATACCATTTTCAGCAAGATCGTCCGTCGTGAGATTCCCGCCGACATCGTCTACGAGGACGACGAGGTGCTGGGCTTCCGCGACCTCAACCCGCAGGCACCGGTGCACGTGCTGTTCATCCCCAAGCAGTCGCTGGCCACGCTCAACGACGCGACGCCGGAACAGGCGGCCTTGCTCGGGAAACTGCTGCTGGCCGCCGCGGCCTTCGCCAAGCGGGAAGGTTTCGCCGAGCAGGGTTATCGCACCGTGATCAATTGCAACGAGGATGGCGGCCAGACCGTCTTCCACATTCACGTGCATCTGCTGGCCGGGCGCCGCCTGCATTGGCCGCCGGGTTGACCGGCGCGGGCCTGGCGGAAACGGAAAACGCCGGCTGCGAGCCGGCGTTTTCGCGTGCAGGTTACTTCTTCGGCGGCGGCGGTGGCGGACGCACCACGATCACTCGCGGGCCGCCCCAGTACGGATAGCCCCACGGGCCGCCCCAGTACGGGCCGAAGCCCGGGCCCCAGAACGGGTCGTAGAAGCCGGGCGGATAGGCTGCGCGGGGTTGGCGCTTGGGCCACAGGTAGACCACGTTGGCCTCGATGCGCGGGTAGGCGTAGTCGTACTCGCCGACCTTCTTGGTCACGGTGCCGTGCAAGGTACCGGTCACGGTCAGCTCGCGTCCGCGGGTGAACACCTCCGGGTCGTAGAAGCCGTCGCGGCAGGCGACGAAGCGGCCGTCATTCTCGCCCGAGTTGCCCAGGCGTGGTCGCGCCTGTTTGTCCAGCGGGCGCGACAGTACGAAGAAGCAAGTCTGCTGCGGGCCGGGTTCGGTCTTGATGATCTCGCCACCCCAACGAACCAGGGTGCCGCCGGCGCCACCCTGCCGCGCGCTGGCGGTGGAGACGGTGGCGTAGTTTCCCTGCAGCGGTTGCGGGATCGTCGCGCAGCCACCCAGCACGGCGACCGCGGCGGCGAGGGTGAGGGGACGGTAAAGAGACATGAGGTTTTCTCCGTCAGGAGCGATGGTGTCCACCATCGCGTCGGTGTCATTTGACCACGTTCGTTACCCGAAAATCCCGGACGGCGCGCCGGAACGCGTGGACCGATTCAGGCGCGGGTTCTTCGCTGGCATAGCAAAGCTCCAGGTACTGTTGCATCAACGCCGTCAGCTGGCTGCGCTGCATCGGCAGGGCACGTGCCGCACGGCTCAGGTAGTGCTGCGGACCTTCGCCAGTCCGCCGCACGATCCGTTGCCGCGCGAGCTTGTGTTCCAGCACACGCAAGGCTTCCCGCAGCGGATCGCGCGGCTGCCGTCGTCGCAATGCCCACGCCAGCCCGATCGCGATGAACAGGCTGCTGCCGATGGCCAGCAGCACGCCCAGCGTCCTCGTATCGGTGTCGCGGATGCCGAACGGGGTCAGCAAGCCGCGCTGGCGCAGCGCATCAAATGCCACAACGCCCTGGTCCCACCAGCGGTTGACAATGTCCCAGCGGTTGCGGAACTGCTGCAGCCAGTCGCGCCGGTACCAGTCCAGCTGGTCGCCGGCCGCCGCGGTGGCACCCAGGCTGACGCGCTCGGGGCGCACGGCGGCGGTGGGATCGACGCGCACCCAGCCGCGACCGGCCAGCCACACCTCGCTCCAGGCGTGGGCATCGGAGTTGCGCACCAGCAGGTAGTTGCCCAGCTTGTTCCAGTAGCCGCCCTGATAGCCGGTGACCACGCGTGCCGGAATGCCGGCCGCGCGCATCAGCACCGTGAACGCCGACGCGTAGTGCTCGCAATAGCCTTCGCGCGTGGCAAACAGGAAATCGTCCATGGCGTACCGGCCCAACGGCGCCGGCGCGAGCGTGTAGCGAAAGCCGCCATCGTGAAACAGCGCCAGCGCCTCGCGGACGATGGCGGCGTCGTCGCTGCCGTGACGCTCGCGCCAGGACTGGCCGAGTGTCAGCGTGCGAGGGTTGAAGCGGGCGGGGAGCTGCAGCCAGCGCTGCGGTCGCGCATCCAACTGCGGTTCGAGTCGGTATCGCGTGGCCGAACTGAGTGCATAGCTGAGCGCATCGTCGACCGGCCGAGCGGCTACCACCATGCGGTCCCTGCGCATGACGGCCCCCGCGGGCGCCTCGATCGGCACATCCAGGGTCGGCAGCACCCGACGGTGCGTGGGCAACAGGTTGATCCGGTAACCGATCGCCTGTTCGACCTCGAGCGGCACCGGTGCCGCGTGGGCCACGTCGACATGGCTCCAGCTCACGCCGTCGTACCTGGACATGACGAAGGCGCGAAAGTAGCGCTGGTCCGGCGGTGGCGGTTCGCCGTCGAAGCTGACCCGCATGGCCGGGTGATCGTCGGTCAGCAGTTCGGTGAAGGCACCCGGACTCATGCGGTCGCTGAGGCCGGTGCGCGCCTGGTCGCGGCCGGGTGCGCCCCACAACGGCGAACCCAGCCGCGGCACCAGCACGAAGGCCAGCAAGGCCAGCGGCAGCGCCGCCGCCAGCAGTCCCAGCGCGGGCATGAAACTGCGCGCCATCCCGCTCGGTGCTTGCGCCGGCTCCAGCGCGCGCAGGGTAGCCAGCGCCGGCACCAGCCCCAACGCCACCACCAGCGTGCTGACCATGCCCTGGTCGAACAACAGCGCGGTCATCAGGGTGAAACAGGCAAAGCCCACCCCGACCCGCACGTCGCGCAGGGTCTCGGTTTCCAGCAGCTTGAGCACCAGCAGGCCGATGCCCAGCGCGGTGCCTGGTGCGCGCCCGAACAGGTTGCCGTAGTACGCGATGATCGCCAGGGTCAGCAAGGTCAGCAGCGGCAGCTTGATCGCCTGCGGCACGCGACCGGGGTGGCGGCGGCGCTGCCACCAGCGGCTGCCCAAGATCACGGCGAGCGCGGCGCTGAGCCACCACGGCAGGTGGCTGGCGTTGACCGCCAGCACGAAGGTCGCGCTGAGGCAAAGCAGGTCAAACGCGCGTTGCGTCAGCGCGACTTGCGCCGGCTTGGGGGGCTTGCGCCCGATCACGGCAGGCCCGCCAGCGCGTCCATGCAGCGGACGTAGTGCTGCGGTCCGCTGCCGCTGCCGATATCGTTGCCTGGCAGCCACAGGCTGAAGCTGCAGCGCTGCGCCTGCGCTTCGTTGAGCCAGCGCGCCAGTCGCGCGATGCGTGCCTCATCGTCGAGGCCGTGCAGTTGCCGCCAGTCGAGACTCCACTGCGGCTGGCTGCGCGGCTGCTCGAAGTCCTTGACCAGCAGGTCGTCGTGGCGGGCACTGGGCTTCCAGGCGATGTGCCGCTGCGGGTCGCCAGCCCGATAGTCGCGCAGGGCCGCCAGCTCCTCGCCGCGGTGCAGTTGCATGTGGCGGGCGTCGTCGGCCATCGCCCGGGGTGCCGGACCGGTCGCCTCCGGACGCGGCCAGACCAGCACGGATTGCTCCGGGTGCAGCCAGCTCCAGGCGCGGAACATGCCCAGCGGCCAGCTGGTCCACAGGCGCAGTCGCGGCAGCGGTTGCCAGCCGCGCCGGCGGGTCGGCAAGCGCAGGCTGACCCGGGCGGCGTCGGTGCCGTCCACGGCGAAGGCGGTCGATTCGTCATCCAGGTCCAGCCGGATGGCGCCGCGCGGGCGATCCGAATGGAACGAGCACACCAGCTCGATCGCCTCGCCGGCGATCGCGTGGCCGGCGCGCAGGTGATCCAGGCGCAGTCCGTCGAGGTTGCGGAACGCCACCAGCATGCTCGCCGCACTCGCCGCGCCGAGCAGGCAGGTCAGCAGCAGGGCGGCATTGTTGTTGTAGTTCAGCGCACCGACCAGCATCACCAGCAGCAGCACGGTGAAACCGAGGCCGAAACCGCTGGGCACGATATAGATGCGTCGGCGATGCAGGGTGATCGGCAACGGCTCCGGGCGGCGGTAGCGGGTCAGTGCCGGCAGGCGCTTTTCCGCCAGGCGCTGCAGGCGTTGCAGCAGGCCTCGCATCAGTCCACCGCCACCTCGGTCAGCAACTGCCGCGCCAGCAGCGCGCCGTCGGCCCCCCGCGTCGCCAGCAGTCGGTGGGCTGCCAGCGGCACGAACAGCGCCTGGATGTCTTCGGGCAACACGTGGCCGCGGCCGCTGAGCATGGCCCAGGCGCGGGCGGCGCCCAGCAGCGCCAGGCCGGCGCGTGGCGACAGCCCGGCGCGGATTTCGGGATGGCGCCGGCTCGCGGCCAGCAGCGCCTGCAGGTAGTCGAGCAGGGCGGTGCTGGCGGTGATCGCCTGCGCCTGTTCGTGCAGGGCCAGCAACGATTCGGCATCCAGCTGCGGGGTGAGTCGGGCCAGCATGTCGCGGCGATCGCTGCCGGTGAGCAGGGCGCGCTCGGCGCTGGGGTCCGGGTAATCCAGCGACAGCCGCAGCATGAACCGGTCGAGCTGCGAATCCGGCAACGGGAAGGTGCCGTTGAGATCCAGTGGATTCTGCGTGGCGACGACGAAAAAGGGTTGGGCCAGCGTGTGGGTCTGGCCGTCGACAGTGACCTGGTTCTCCGCCATCGCCTCGAGCAGCGCGCTTTGCGTCTTGGGGCTGGCGCGGTTGATCTCGTCGGCGAGCAGCAGGCCGGTGAAGATCGGCCCGGGATGGAAGCGGAAGCTGCCGCTGTCGCGCTCGTAGACGCTGACGCCGATGATGTCCGACGGCAACAGGTCGCTGGTGAACTGCACGCGCTGGAACTCCAGCCCGAAGGTGGCGGCCAGCGCATGCGCCAGGGTGGTCTTGCCTACGCCGGGCACGTCCTCCAGCAGCAGGTGGCCGCTGGCGATCAGGCAGGTGAAGGCCAGTTTGACCTGGTGCGGCTTGCCCAGCAGGACACGGTTGACCTGGTCGATCGCGGCTTGCAGGCGTTGCTGCAGGGCTTCGGCGCGGGGCTCGATGGTGGCGGACATGATTTCTCGACGGTCTGAGGCGGGGCGGGCGCGGTCCGCGCCGTGTGTCTGGCAGTGTAGCGGTACGACCGTCGCCGCCTCAGGGTACGGCGACGCCTGCCTGGCGCAGCATGCGCGCGAGCGCGATCAGCGGCAGCCCGATCAGGGCGCTGGGATCGCGGTTGTCGATTTCCTCGAACAGGCTGATGCCCAGGCTTTCGCACTTGAAGCTGCCGGCGCAGTCCAGCGGTTGTTCGCGCTCGATGTAGCGTTCGATTTCCGCGCTCTCCAGTTCGCGAAAGCGAACCCGGGTGGCATCGACATGGGTTTGCACGCTGCCGCGGCGGTTGTCGAGCAGGCACAGCGCGGTATGGAAATGCACGACACGGCCGGAGCTGGCATCCAACTGGGCGCGGGCGGCTTCCACGCTGCCGGGCTTGCGCAGGATGGCGTCGTCGAGCGCGGCCACCTGGTCGGAGCCGATCACGAGCGCGTCGTCGAAACCCGCGGCCACGGCGGTTGCCTTGGCGATCGCCAGGCGCAGGGCACGTGCCGCGGGAGCTTCGCCGGCCCGTGGTGTTTCGTCGGTGTCGGGTGCAGCCTGCTCGAAGTCCGCCAGCAGGCGGCGCAGCAGGCCGGCGCGGTAACGGGAGGTCGAGGCCAGCACGATGCGGCGTGGCGTGTGCGGCTTGTCCATCAGTGGTCCGAATCGCGGCGGATCTGCTCGCGCATCGCGCTGTTCAGCTCGGTTTGTGCCTGGGCCAGCGCCTTCAACAGCGGCTGCAGGCGGTCGCGTGCCTCGCGCATCGAGCTGGCGGTCTCGTCCAGTTCATGCTGACTTGCGGCGGGGGAGTGGTCGCGAATCCACAAGCGTTGCTGCAGCAGCGCGCGCAGCCCGGCGTCGACCGCGTGGCGTGCGTCCTTTTCACTGGCGGCGGGAAGGTCCGGGTTCAACGACATCACCGCATGCGCCTGCTGCAGGCCGGAGCGGCAGGTTTTCAGGTCGAGCTCCAGCCGGTCGGCGAGGTCAAGCAGATCGCGCATGCTGCCGGCGCGCCGGGCCTGGCGCTTGCGCATCCACACGGCCATGCCGGCCAGCAGGATCAGGATGGCGAGGCAGGTCGCCATGCCGAGCGTGAGGTACGGATTCAAGGGTGCGGCTTCGTCGTGCGGGAGTGGCCCAGTCTGCCGCATCGGGGCGGGATCAGGCAAAATGCGCGTCACGGACGTCGGTATCGGCGCTCCGGCGCGGCCACGGGTTGACTTGGCAGCCCCGCAAACCTACCATTCCGCGATTATGTCCGTGACACTGCCAGAGTCCGTGGACGCTTGGCGCATGGTCTCGGCGCGGCGTTCGTTCGAGGGAACGCTGCCCATCGCGAGCCTGCGGCGCCTCGGCGAGGCACTGGCCGGCACCGATGGCGAGGTCAGTTTCACGCTTGATTTCGGGCGCGACGACCTCGGCACCAGCTACGTGGATGTTCGCGCCAGCGCGCCGCTGACGCTGATCTGTCAGCGTTCGCTGGAACCATTCGTGCTGCCGGTTGCGGTGCACACGCGGTTGGGGCTGATCAGCCAGGAGCGCGACGAGGCGGGGTTGCCGCCCGATTGCGAACCGCTGCTGGTGGCCGAGGATGGCCGCCTGCGTCCGGCGGATGTGATAGAGGACGAATTGCTGTTGGCGCTGCCGCTGGTTCCGGTCAACCCGGACAGCCGATTGCCCGACGAAGTGACAGGCCACGACCCGGCGCAGGATCATGCCGGATCGGGGCGCTCGGAGAATCCGTTCGCGGTATTGCGCGAGCTGAAGAAGTAGCGTCGGCCCGGCTCGTCGATCCGGGCTGTTCGATCAACGATCATCCCGTTTCATTTCACCACGTTTCAGTTGGAGAACTACCATGGCTGTTGCCAAGAGCCGCCGTACCCCGTCCACCCGCGGCATGCGTCGTGCCCACGACAAGCTGAGCACCGTGCAGCTTTCCACCGACCCGACCAGCGGCGAGGTGCACCTGCGCCACCACGTCACCAAGGACGGCTACTACCGTGGCAAGAAGGTGATCCAGGCCAAGGCCGCGGTGTCGGTCGAGGATTGACCGGGTTGCCGGGGCCCTGCGGGGTCCCGCCGGGCGATCAACCGGAACGGCGCGGCGACGCGCCGTTTTTGCGTTCCGCCACCCGGGCACGTAACGTACGGCGTCGGCCCAGCGGCCGATCCCGCAGTCCCTGCCGATGGAAAGTTGAATGACCCAGATCTATTCCCGTCTCGTCGCCACCGGCAGCGCCTTGCCCGAGCGTGTCGTCACCAATGCCGATCTGGAAAAGATCGTCGATACCAGCGACGAATGGATTCGCACCCGCACCGGCATCCGCCAGCGGCACATCGCCGCCGAGGGCGAGACCACCGGCGACCTGTCCTTCCGGGCCGCGCAGAGCGCGCTGGAGGCGGCGGGCGTCAAGGCGTCCGAACTCGACCTGATCGTGCTCGGCACCACCACGCCGGACCTCATCTTTCCGTCCACGGCTTGCCTGTTGCAGCATCGTCTCGGCGCCAACGGTTGCGCGGCGTTCGACGTGAATGCGGCGTGCTCGGGCTTCGTCTACGCGTTGGGCGTGGCCGACAAGTTCATCCGCAGCGGACAGTCGAAGAAGGTGCTGGTGGTCGGCGCCGAGACGCTGACGCGCATGGTCGACTGGTCGGAGCGCGAAACCTGCGTGCTGTTCGGCGACGGCGCCGGCGCCGTGGTGCTGGAAGCCTCCAGCGAGCCGGGTATCCACGCCACCTGCCTGCACGCCGACGGCGGCTACAAGCACCTGCTGTACAACCCGGTGGGCGTGTCGGCCGGCTTCAGCGACGAGCCCAATCACGGCGTGCGCATCCGCATGTCCGGGCGCGAGGTGTTCAAGGTCGCGGTGAAGACGCTGGACGCGCTGGTCGGCGAGACCCTCGAGGCGGCTGGCATGCAGGAGTCGGACATCGACTGGCTGATCCCGCACCAGGCCAATTTGCGCATCATCGAGGCGACCGCCAAGCGGCTGAACATGTCGATGGATCGGGTCATCGTGACGGTGGACAAGCATGCGAACACGTCCTCGGGTTCGGTGCCGCTCGCGCTCGATTACGCGGTGCGTTCGGGCAAGGTGCAGCGTGGCCAGAACCTGCTGCTGGAAGCGTTCGGCGGCGGGTTCACCTGGGCCTCGGCGCTGCTGCGCTTCTGAGCCTTCACGGTTCCGGCGAGTTCCTCGCGATGCCGCCCACCCGGGCGGCATCGTGTTTTGCGTCCCGGAAAATGCGGAATACAGCTGCGTATGGCCGTCGATGCTGGCACCATGGCGGTTTTCGTCGACGGGATTTGCGCCTCCATGAGTTCCACTTCCGCTTCGCTGGCTTTCGTTTTTCCCGGTCAGGGCTCGCAGTCGGTCGGCATGCTGGCCGAGCTGGCCGCCGCGCACGCCGAGGTGCAGTCGACATTCGGGGAAGCTTCGCAGGGCGCCGGCGTCGATCTGTGGAACCTCGCCATGCAGGGGCCGGAGGAACAGCTCAACCGCACCGAGCACACCCAGCCGGCGCTGCTGGCCGCCAGCGTCGCGGTGTGGCGCGTCTGGCAGAAGCTGGGTGGCACGCAGCCGGCGCAGCTTGCCGGACACAGCCTGGGCGAGTACAGCGCCCTGGTCTGCGCCGGCGCGTTGTCGTTGCACGACGCGGCGGCGCTGGTGGCCGAGCGCGGGCGCCTGATGCAGGCCGCCGTGCCGGCCGGCGTGGGCGCGATGGCGGCCATCCTCGGCGGCGACGATGCGCAGATTGCGGCCGTGTGCGAAGAGGTTGCGCAAGGGCAGGTCGTGTCACCGGCCAATTTCAATTCACCGGGGCAACTGGTGATCGCCGGCAACGCCGAGGCGGTCGATCGTGCGCTGGCTCGGCTCGCCGCGCTGGGCGTGAAGAAAGCGATCAAGCTGGCCGTGTCGGTGCCGTCGCATTGCGCGTTGATGCGCGAGGCGGCCGACCGGCTGGGCGAGCGGATGGCCGCGATCGACTGGCGGCAGCCTTCGATCCCGGTGGTGCAGAACGCCGAGGCACGCAGTTACGCCGGCGTCGAGGAGATCCGCGGCGCGCTGCAGCGCCAGCTGTACCTGCCGGTGCGCTGGACCGAATGCGTACAGGCGCTGGCGGCCGGCGGCGCCGCGCGTATCGCCGAGTGCGGCCCGGGCAAGGTGCTGGCCGGACTGATCAAGCGCATCGACAAGAGCGTCGAGGCGCGCCCGCTCGGCGATCCCGCGCAGATGGATGCAGCTCTCGCCGAATGGGCGTGAGCTTCGTTATTTCCGATTTTCCGAGGAACCACCGACAATGAGCAATCCACTGCAAGGTGAAATCGCGCTGGTCACCGGCGCCAGTCGCGGCATCGGCGCGGCCATCGCGGACGAGCTGGCGTCGATGGGCGCCACCGTGATCGGTACCGCCACCAGCGAGAGCGGCGCTGCCGCTATCGGCGAACGGCTGGCGGCGCACGGTGGCCAAGGCCGCGTGTTGAACGTCACCGACGGCGCGGCAGTCGAGGCACTGGTCGACACCATCGCGAAGGAATTCGGCCCGGTCTCGATCCTGGTCAACAACGCCGGCATCACCCGCGACCAGTTGCTGATGCGGATGAAGGACGAGGACTGGCAGGCGATCATCGATACCAACCTCACCTCCGTGTACCGCACGTCGAAGGCGGTGATGCGCGGCATGATGAAGGCGCGCAAGGGCCGCATCATCTCGATTGCCTCGGTGATCGGGCTCACCGGCAACCCGGGTCAGGCGAACTATGCGGCGGCGAAGGCCGGCATCATTGCGTTCTCCAAGTCGCTGGCCCGCGAGATCGGTACGCGCGGCATCACGGTCAACGTGGTGGCGCCCGGTTTCATCGACACCGACATGACCCGCGCACTGCCGGAAGAAACCCGCCACGCGCTGCTGGGCCAGATTGCGCTCGGCCGGCTGGGGGAGGCTGGCGACATTGCCAAGGCCGTGGGATTCCTGGCTTCTCCCGCGGCCTCCTACATCACCGGCGAAACCTTGCACGTCAACGGCGGGATGTACATGCCGTGAGGCTTGCGCACACAGCTGTCGCCAGCGGCCGCGTTTTGGGCGACAATCGTCCTTTCGCGTCGGTCAACGGCAGGCAGGTCAAGCCAACGCCGGCGAATCGTGGCAGCGCTGGCGCTTAGCCACTACAATGCCGCCGGTCTTGAATCATGCGGTCGGACCGGTACCGACAAACAATCACCCCTTGAGAGGTATGGGCAACATGAGCACCATCGAAGAACGCGTCAAGAAAATCGTCGTCGAGCAGTTGGGCGTGAAGGAAGATGAAGTCACGGCGAACGCTTCGTTCGTGGACGATCTGGGCGCGGACTCGCTGGATACGGTGGAGCTGGTGATGGCGCTCGAGGAAGAGTTCGAGACCGAAATCCCGGACGAGGATGCCGAGAAGATCACCACCGTGCAGCAGGCCGTCGATTACATCAAGGCTCACTCCAAGGACTGATCGGTTCCGGAGGCGTGTCCCATCCCCTGGCGCGCCGCGGGCGAGTCGGCAGGGATGGGCAGCGGTATCGAATGCTGCGCCTGAATGGCGCAGTTTTCGTTTCTGGATTTCGCAACGTCCGAACCCGTATGGTGCATGGCGCATCGTCGGGCGCCCCGGACGACGTACCCGGAGCGCGCTGCGCCGGCCATCGATCGCGGCGTCATTCCCGGGCATAACGAAGGAACAAGCATGAGCAAGCGTCGAGTAGTAGTGACCGGCATGGGCATCATCTCGCCCGTCGGCAACGACATCGCCAGCGCGTGGGATCGGGTGGTCAAGGGCGAGAGCGGCATCGGGCCGGTCGTCCACTTCGACACCTCGGCCTACTCGACGCGCATCGCCGGCCAGGTCAGCGGTTTCGACCCGGCCGAGTGGATGCCGCTCAAGGACGTCAAGAAGATGGACCCGTTCATCCACTACGGCGTGGCGGCGGGCACCCAGGCGCTGCGCGATTCGGGCCTGGAGATCACCGAAGCCAACGCGCCGCGCGTCGGCGTGGCGGTCGGCGCGGGCATCGGCGGCCTGTACACGATCGAATCGACCACGCTCGAACTGGCCGCCAAGGGGCCGCGTCGCGTGTCGCCGTTCTACGTGCCCAGTTCCATCATCAACATGGTCTCGGGCCAGCTTTCCATCATGTTCGGCCTGAAGGGGCCCAACATTGCCTGTGTCACCGCCTGCACCACCGGCGCGCACAACATCGGCCTGGCCGCGCGCATGATCCAGTACGGCGATGCCGACGCGATGATCGCCGGCGGCGCCGAGTTCGCCACCACCGGCACCGCCATGGCCGGTTTCTGCTCGGCCAAGGCGATGTCCACCCGCAACGACGAGCCGACCAGGGCCAGCCGCCCGTGGGACAAGGACCGCGACGGCTTCGTGCTGTCCGACGGCGCCGGCGTGGTGATGCTGGAGGAATACGAGCATGCCAAGGCGCGCGGCGCGCGAATCTATGCCGAACTGGTCGGCTTCGGCATGAGCGGCGACGCGTTCCACATGACCGCGCCGAGCGAAGGCGGCGAAGGTGCGGCGCGTTGCATCCAGACTGCACTGAACGACGCCGGGCTGAACCCTGCCGACGTGCAGTACGTCAACGCCCATGGCACATCGACCCCGCTGGGCGACCTGGGCGAGGTGATGGCGGCCAAGAAGGTGTTCGGCGATCACGCCTACAAGCTGGCGATGAGCTCGACCAAGTCCACCACCGGCCATCTGCTGGGCGCGGCCGGCGGCGTCGAGGCAATCTTCAGCGTGCTGGCGCTGCGCGACCAGGTGCTGCCGCCCACGATCAACCTCGACGAACCGGGCGAGGGCTGCGACCTGGACTTCGTGCCCAACGTCGCACGCGAGGCGAAACTCGATGTGGTGCTGTCCAATTCGTTCGGTTTCGGCGGAACCAACGGCACGCTGGCATTCCGTCGCGTTTGACCGACGCAGGCATGGCTTGTCATCGGCGCCGGCTGGACGGCCGGCGCGACCTGCTCGCGCCGGCGGCGGCGCTCCCTGAGCGCTATCCCTGCCTGTTGCAGAGCGTGGTGCACGGCAGTGCGCAGTCGCGCTACGACATCCTGTTCGCGTTCCCCGGCGAGCGGTTGGAGCTGGCCGCCGATGGCGTGTTGCGCGGCGACGGTCGCGCGCAAGCAGGCCGCTTTCTCGACGCGCTGGACCGGGTGTGGCTTGCCGGCCGGCACTCGGCTTGCGACGACGAGCTGCCGTTCCACGGTGGCTGGGTTCTGCTGCTGAGCTATGAGCTGGCCGGCGAGATCGAACCCCGACTGAGGTTGCCGTCCGGCTCGACGCTGCCGCTGGCGCTGGCCGTGCGCTGCCCGGCGGCGATCATCGTCGACCATCTGCACGAATGCACCTGGCTGGTCGCCGAGGCCGGCCACGAGTCATTGCTGGACCGGCTCCAGGCCGACCTTGCCTTGCCGGCAACCTGGCCGCCGTTGCCGCCGCTCGACAGCATCGAGGAAGATCCGCCCGGCGACTTCCTCGATGGCGTGCAGCGCATCCACGAACACCTGCATGCCGGCGACACGTTCCAGGTGAATCTGTCGCGCGGCTGGAGCGCCCGCTACGCCCGGCCTCCCGCTCCGGCGGCGCTTTACGACGCCCTGCGCCGCGCCAACCCGGCGCCGTTCGCCGGTCTGCTGCAGCAGCCGGGCTGGTCGGTGCTGAGTTCCTCGCCCGAGCGTCTGGTGGAAGTGCGCGGTGGCGTGGCGCAGACCCGTCCGATCGCCGGCACGCGTCCGAGGCTCAGCGGCGACGATGAGCATGCGCGCATCCGTGAACTGAGCGCCCACCCGAAGGAGCGCGCCGAGCATGTGATGCTGCTCGACCTGGAACGCAACGACCTGGGCCGCGTCTGCGTGCCGGGCACGGTCGAGGTCGACGAGCTGATGGTGGTGGAGAGTTACGCCCATGTTCACCACATCGTGTCCAATGTACGCGGGCGGCTGCGCGATGGCGTGACGCCGGGCGAGGTGATTGCCGCCACTTTCCCCGGCGGCACCATCACCGGTTGCCCCAAGGTGCGTTGCATGGAGATCATCGCCGCGCTGGAGCGCACGCCGCGCGGCGCCTACACCGGCGCGCTCGGCTACCTGGACTGCAATGGCGACCTCGACTTGAACATCCTGATCCGCACCCTGGCTTTGACCGGCGAGCGCGTGAGCCTGCGTGCCGGCGCCGGCATCGTTGCCGACTCGGACGCCGCTGCGGAGCTGGACGAGACGCGCGCCAAGGCCCGCGGCCTGCTGCGTGCGCTCGGAGCACCGGGCTGATGACGGCGCGGCTGCTGGTCGACGGCGTGGCCGCGGAGCGGGTCAGCGTGCTCGATCGCGGCTTTGCTTACGGCGACGGCCTGTTCGAAAGCATCCGCCTGGTCGGCACGCGTGCGCCGCTGTGGACACGGCACATGCAGCGACTGGCAGCCGGCTGCCAGCGCCTGTTGATTCCCGCACCGGACCCGGACCAGCTCTGGCACGAAACGCAACGGGTCCGGGCGGACATGGCGCGTGCCGTGGTGCGCATTACCGTGACGCGCGGCATCGGCGAGCGCGGCTATGCGCCGCCGGCAACGCCAAGATCCACCCGCGTGGTGGCCGCGTTCCCGGCGCCGCCGGTGGGTGAGGCGGCGGTTCATGGCGTGCGCATGCGGCTGTGCCGGCTGCGCCTGGCCGAGCAGCCACGTCTGGCCGGCATCAAGCATCTGAATCGGCTGGAGCAGGTGCTGGCACGCGCCGAGTGGAACGATCCGGCGATCGCCGAGGGCGTGCTGTGCGATGGCCATGGCCATGTGATTTCGGCGACCATGGCCAACCTGTTCGCGGTCATCGATGGCGAGTTGCTGACCCCGGCCGTCGACCGCTGCGGCGTCGCCGGGGTAGCGCGGGCCGAGGTGCTGGATGCGACCTCGGCGCGCGTGGCCGAGATTGCACTGGACTCGCTGGCCGGGGCCAGCGAGCTGTTCCTGAGTTCGAGCGTGCGCGGCATCGTGCCGGTACAGTCGCTGCAGCGATGGACCTGGGCACCCGGCGCGGTGGCGCGCCGGCTGCAGCAGCATTGGCGCGATCTGGGATTTTCGATGGAGCAGGGCGGATGAGCATTCGAGCGATGCGCGGGGGTGCGCGGCTGCGCGGGTTGCTGCTGCTGGTGGTGCTGGTGTTCGTGGCGGCGCTGGCAGTGGGCTGGCACGACTACCACCGCTTCAGCGTGACCGCGTTGAACATGTCGTCGCGACAGCAGAGCATCGACGTCAGCCGCGGCACCAGCTTCAAGGGCATTGTCGCCGAGTTGCGGCAGCAGGGCCTGACCACGGCCAGCCCGTGGTACTGGCGGCTGCTGGCCGAGCAGATGCACGTGGCCGGCAAGCTGCATGCGGGGGAATATGCGCTCGCCCCCGGCATCACCCCGCGCCAGTTGCTGGCGGACATGGCAGCCGGCAAGGTCCTGCAGCGCAACTTCACCATCGTGGACGGCTGGACCTTCGCCGAGTTGCGCCGGGCGCTGGCGCAGGCCGACGTGCTGCAGCACGACACCAGCGGCCTCGACGACGCGACGATCATGCAACGCATCGGCGCCGGCGGGCAGGCGCCGGAGGGGCGCTTCCTGCCCGAGACCTATGCCTACGTGAAGGGCGACAGCGAACTGGACATCCTGCGTCGCGCACACGCCGCGATGGATCGCACGCTGGCAGCGCTGTGGCCCGGACGGGCACCGGACCTGCCGCTGGCCGACCCGTACCAGGCGCTGATCCTGGCCTCGATCGTGGAGAAAGAAACCGGACGCGCCGACGAGCGTGCGAAGATTGCCGGGGTGTTCGTCCGGCGCCTGGAGAACCACATGCTGTTGCAGACCGACCCCAGCGTGATCTACGGCATGGGCGCGCGTTACGACGGCAACATCCGCCGCAGCGATCTGACCGCGGATACGCCCTACAACACCTACACCCGGCCCGGCCTGCCGCCCACGCCGATCGCCTTGCCGGGCAAGCCGGCGATCGAGGCCGCCTTGCACCCCGCGGCCGGGGACGCACTGTATTTCGTGGCGCGCGGCGACGGCAGCCACGTGTTCTCCAGCACCCTGGCCGAGCACAATCGCAACGTCGATTGCTACCAGCGGAAGCGTTGCCGATGAATCCCGCGCGCGGCAGGTTCATCAGCCTCGAAGGCGGCGAGGGCGCCGGCAAGAGCACCTTGCTGGCCGGCCTGCTGGACTGCCTGCGCCAGTGCGGCGTGTCGGTAGTGCAGGCGCGCGAGCCGGGCGGCACGCCGGTGGGCGAGGCGGTGCGCGCGATCGTGCTGGACCCGGCCCTGGCCCCGCTGGCGGCGGAAACCGAATTGCTGTTGATGTTCGCCTCCCGTGCGCAGCTGGTACGCGAGGTAATCGAGCCCGCGCTGGCCGCGGGGCAGTGGGTGGTGTGCGACCGCTTTGCCGACGCCAGTTACGCCTACCAGGGCGGCGGGCGCGGCCAGCCCGCCGCGCGCATCGAGGAGCTGGAGCGCTGGGCCTGCGACGGCGTGAAGCCCGATCTGACCCTGCTGCTCGACCTGCCGGTCGCCGCCGGACGGGCCCGTGCCGCCGGTCGCGGCGAGGCCGACCGCATCGAGTCCGAGGCGGATGCGTTCTTCGAGCGGGTGCGCGCCAGCTATCGCACCCGCGCGGCGCAGGAGCCCGGTCGCTTCCGTGTCATCGACGCCAGCCAGGCCCCCGAGCAGGTACTGCAGGCGGCCACGCATGCCCTGATCGCGTGGCTGGAAGGGCCGGCCCGATGAGCGCCCTGCCATGGCATGAGGAACATTGGCTGCGGCTGCAAGCCCGTCGCGAGCGTGGCGCGCTGCCGCACGCCCTGCTGCTGTGCGGCGCCCCGGGCCTGGGCAAGCGCCAGTTCGCGCAACGCTTCGTGCGCAGCCTGCTGTGCACCGAGCCGGTGCATGGCGAGGCCTGCGGGCATTGCCGCGGTTGCCAGCTGACCGCAGCCGGCTCGCATCCGGACCGGGTGGAACTGACTTTCGGCCTGCGCAAGGACGGCACGCCACGCGCCGAGATCGTGGTCGACCAGATCCGCGAGCTGTCCGCCCGGCTGGCTCTGCGCAGCCAGCTCGGCGGCTGGCAGGTGGTCACCATCGACCCGGCAGATGCGATGAACGGCGCGGCGGCGAATGCCTTGCTGAAGACGCTGGAAGAACCCGCCGCGCAGACCATGCTGATCCTGCTGGCCGATGCGCCGTGGCGGCTGCCGCCGACGATCCGCAGCCGTTGCCAGCGGATCGAGTTCCACCTTCCCGAACCGGCGCTGGCGCTGGCCTGGCTGCAGCGCGAGGGCGTGGCTGACGGCAAGGCTGCGCTGGCGGCGGCCGGCGGCAATCCGGGACTGGCCATGCAATGGAGCCGGCACGGCGCACTGGAGCAGCGCACCGAAGTCCGCCGCGACCTGGCGGCGCTGGCCGGTGGGCGCGGCCAGGCGACCGAGGTGGTCAAGCGCTGGCTGGACGACGAGCCGGCGCAACGGTTGTGGTTTGCCGCGCAGGCCGCGGCCGACGAATTGCGCGCCCGTTCGCTGGGCGATCGCCCGCCGCTGGGCAGTGCGCTGGATGCGGCGGCGCTGGGCGATTGGCATGACGCGAGCAACCGCGCACGCGAGGGCTTGCGCGGCCCCTTGCGCCCGGATCTGCTGCTGCTGGAGCTGCTGTCCCGGTGGCGCTGATGGTCGGTGCCTGGGACGACGGTTGGCCGAAGTTCTCTGCGCGCACCCGTCTGCTGGTGATCGCGCCGCATCCGGATGACGAAACCCTGGCTACAGGCGTGCTGCTGCAGCAAGTGCTCGCAGCGGGTGGCAAGGTGTGCATCCTGCTGCTCACTGCCGGCGACAACAATCCCTGGCCGCAACGCGTGCTGGAACGCCGTTGGCGCCTCGGTGCGGCGGATCGGCGCCGCTGGGCACGGCGGCGCGCGACGGAGTTGCAGCATGCGCTCGCCGCGTTGGGCGTGCCGGCGACGGCCTTGCAATCCCTGGACTGGCCCGACCTCGGTGTGACCGACCTTTTGCTGCAATCGACCGACCGGGTCGTGGCCGCCGTTCGCGACGCGATCGACCGCTTCGCCCCCGACCTGATCGCCGTGCCGTCATTGCAGGATCGCCACCCCGACCACAGCGCGGCGCACGTGCTGGTACGCCTGGCGCTGGCCGGCCACGCCACGCCGCCGGCGCTGCTCGCCTACCTGGTGCATGGCGATGCCGGGGTCCGACGCGCCTTGACGATACCTGCCACGGCCGCCCAGCTCGGCGGCAAGCGCGCCGCCTTGCAGGCGCATCGGAGCCAACTCGCCTTGAGTGGCAAGCGCCTGCGTCGACTGGCGGAGCGTGACGAAACCTATTTCGAGCCGGATGCTTCGACGTCGGCGACGTTGCCTTGGCACCCGCCCCGCGCGTGGTGGCGCTGGCTGCGGCTGGATCTGGTGACCCCGGCAACGTCGCGGCGCTGGGCCTGGCAGAACGCGCCGCTGCGCCGCGACGCGGACGGCATGTGGCGTCTGGAGCTGCCCGCGGTTGCGCGGGTTGCGCCGTGCTTCGTGCGGTTGTCGCTGGATGTGCGTTCGCCGTGGATCTTCGACCATTGGGGCTGGTGCCGGATAACCGCCGACGAGCCGATTTCCACCGCCGGAGTTGCGCCCCTCGATCGACCCGGCTAGCTTGCTGCGCAAGCCAGGGGAAGTCGGCATGCAACTCGGAGAGCCGGACGCGATGCGGGTCAACACGGGCGCCACGGCTGCGACCAGCGAGAGCTTTTACGCGGCGCTGTCCGAGATCGGCCAGCTGCTGGTTCGCGCGGTGGAGCCCCCGGAACTCTACGACGCCATCATCGAGGTGTTGCAGAGGCGCCTGGGCGCGATGCTGGTGATGATCGGCGAGGCTGACCACGCGGCCGGCTGGTTCCGTCGGGTGGCGCCGGTGGCTGTGGCCGCGGACATGCAGGACATCTACCCCGAACGGACTCCGCTGTCGCTGGTGCGGCCCTCGTTCTGGCGCGGCGTGCCGCAAATCGAGCCGGATCTGCGCCACGTGCCGGACCTGCAGCGATTGCGCACCGCCTACGAGCGCCATGACGTGGTCGCCGCGATGGCGATTCCGGTGATGGTGTTCGGCGAGGTGCGCGCCGGCCTGGTGATCCGCGCAGCCGACCCCGCGTATTTCTCGATGCGATTGATCGAACTGCTGCAGCAAGCCGCCGCCAGCATCGGCTTGGGGCTGGAGGCGCAGTCGCAGCGCCATCAGCTGCAGCGCTCGGTGCAGCAGGAGGCTCGCCAGCGCCGCGCCTTGCGTCTGCTCAGCGAGATGATCAAGGTGGTCACGCACAGTCCCGACGAAACCGTGCTGCTGGCCGAGAGCAGCGACGTGGCCTGCCGTGTGGGCGGTTATCGCTTCGCGTGGATAGCCCTGTTTGCCGACGACGAGGCCAGAAGCTTGTGCCTGCGTGCCCACGCCGGCATGGATGGCGTGGTGGCGACGGGGGAAGGCATCACCCTGGACGAGCAGAAGCACGCCGGCGACGCGGCAGTCAGGGCGTTGCGCTGCGGCGAACCATGCGTTCGCCAGTACGCCGCGGGAGCCCCGCGCGAGTGGCCGCTGCAGGGCGCGGCGCCCGGCGGCGGCGCGGCACTGGCGTTGCCGCTGCGCGTGGATGAGGCGGTGGTGGGCGTGTTCGTGGTCGGCGCCGACCAGGCCGATGCGTTCACTCCGGTCGAGGTCCAGGTATTCACGGAGATGGCGGTCGAGCTTGGCCTGGGCATGCAGATGCAACGGGCGCACGCCGCGCGGCTGCTCGCCGAACGCGATCTGCGTTTCAACCTGCAGCACGTGCGCACGGTACTGTCCAACCAGCATTCCGGGGTGCTGGTGACGGCGGCGAACGGGCGGGTGAAGTTCGCCAACGAGGCGTTCTGCACCTTGTTCGGGTTGACCGAATCGCCGGGCGACCTGGAGGGGCTGCCCTCGGCTGCGCTGCACGCGCGCCTCAGCCATCTTTATTGCGAGCCTGAACGCGAACTCGAGCGCATGGCCGCCATCGTGGCGCGCAACGAAGAGTCGCGCGACGAGGAAGTGCTGCTGGCCGATGGACGCGTACTGCTGCGCGACTTCATGCCGATCTGCATCGACGGCGTGGCCCAGGGCTGCATCTGGCAGCAGCGCGACATCACCGAGCGGAAGCTGCACGAGGCGCGCGTCGAACGGCTGGCTTTCTACGACGTGGTCACCGGGTTGCCCAACCGGCGTCTGCTGTTCGAGTTGCTGGAACAGGCGCGAACCCGGGCTGCCGCCGATCAGTCGCTGCTGGCGGTGGGCATCCTGGACCTGGACCGGTTCAAGAGCGTCAACGATACCGCCGGGCACAGCGGCGGCGACCGTGTGCTGGCGGAGGCCTCCTCGCGCATCCGCGGCATGCTGCGCGATGCCGACGTGCTGGCCCGCCTCGGCGGCGACGAATTCGCGCTGCTGATCCCCGGACTGGACAGCCGCGAACAGCTGGACGTGATCAGCCGCTGCATCCTGCAGGCGCTGCGCTTGCCGTTCAATCTGGACGAGGAGCAGTTGCTCCTGTCGGCAAGCATCGGCTGGACCCTGTTTCCGCTCGACGGCTCCAGCGCCGAGGGGCTCGTTCGCCACGCCGACATGGCAATGTACGAGGCGAAGGAAGCGGGCAAGGATCGCGGCTCGCTGTACGAGCCGGCGATGGAGCTGGAGCAGGTACGTCTGCAGGCCATGCGCGAACGGATCGCCCAGGCGCTGCAGCAGTCGCGACTGCTGCTGTTGTTCCAGCCGATCGTCTACATCGACGGCCTGCCGGGGCTCAACGGCGTGGCCGGGATGGAGGCACTGCTGCGGCTCAACGATCGCGAGCAGGAACTGATCGGCCCGGCCAACTTCATGCACGTGCTGGACGACCCGCAACTGGCCCGTCCGATCGGTCGCTACGTGCTGGACGAGGCGCTGCGCTGTTGCCAGGCCTGGCTGCGAGCCGGCGTGCCGGTCCCGGTGTCGGTCAACATCAGCACCCGGCACCTGCTGCACCCGGCGTTCTTCGCCGACATCGACGCCGCGCTGGAGGCCTATCCGGACGTGATGGACGTGGGCTTCGGCATCGAGATCACCGAGACCGGCCCGAGCATGGACCACGCGCGGGCCAAGGTGGTCATCGAGGAATGCCGGCGGCGCGGCATCCGCGTCGGGCTGGACGATTTCGGCACGGGCTCGGCGTCGCTCAGCCACATCCAGCAGCTCGACATCGAGCACATCAAGCTCGACCAGAGTTTCGTGCGGGACATCCTGCATGACGACCGCAACATGGCCATCGCCGCGGGCGTGATCACCACCGCGCGCATGCTGGCCAAGGCGGTGATCGCCGAGGGCGTGGAGACGCCGGTGCAGGGCGACCTGCTTGCCTCGCTGGGCTGCCACCAGCTGCAGGGCTTCTCGATCTCGCGGCCGATGGCCGCCGCTTCCGTGCCGGCATGGGTCGCCGGCTGGGTGCCGCCGGCGACCTGGGGCAACCTGGTCAACGAACGGCAGTCGCTGCTGGCCGGCGAAACGGACGGGCCGTGACGCCCGCCAGTGCCGGACGCGGCGCGTCGACCTGCTAAGATCGACGCCGTTGACCGGGGAAGCAGGCCCGGCGGGGAGCTTGGCATGAAACCGATGGCTGGCCGACAAGGCATCATCTCGCTGAAAATCAAGGACGCGGCGTCGCTGTACAACGCGTACATGCCGTTCCTCAAGCATGGCGGCCTGTTCGCGCCCACGGCGCAGTCCTATGCCCTGGGCGACGAGGTGGTACTGCTGGTGACGCTGGCCGACGAGACCGAGCGCCTCTCGGTGGTAGGCAAGGTGGTGTGGATCAGCCCGGTCGGTGCGCAGGGCAACCGCACCGCCGGCATCGGCATCCATTTCAACGAGTCCAGCGATGCCGAGGCCGCGCGCAGCCGCATCGAGAACATCCTGGCCGGCACGCTCAATTCCGAGCGACCCACGCAGACCATGTGACCTTCCGGCGGCCGCGTCGTGCGAGTCGGGCGTTAGTTCGCAAAGCAGCAGCCGTCAAGGCTTGTTGTACCCCATTGCACTGATACAATGCGCGGATTCGCAAACGCGTTTTGCGAAACATCGGGCGCCGGTGGCTTCGGTCAACCGGCGTAGTCGGAGGCCCAGGCCACGCCGATGCACCGAACTGGAGTCGTCGGACCGTGAGTGCTTGATTCAAGTTCCCACCGGTCACTGATGCGCCTGAGCGGCGCGGAGGTAGGTTGCATCGTGCTCGCCGAATACTGGCCTGTCCTGTTGTTCATCGCCGTCGCCGCCGGCCTTGGCGTGGTGTTGCTGGTGGTCGGCCTGCTCGCCGGTCCGCGTCGCCCCGAGGCGGAGAAGCTCGCCCCCTACGAATGCGGCTTCGAGGCATTCGAGGACGCACGCATGCGCTTCGACGTGCGCTATTACCTGCTCGCCATCCTGTTCATCATCTTCGACCTGGAAATCGCCTTCCTGTTTCCGTGGGCGGTGGTGTTCAAGCAGATCGGCCTGATCGCGCTGATCGAGATGGGGCTGTTCCTGCTGCTGCTGGTGATCGGCTTTGCCTATGTATGGAAGAAGGGAGCGCTCGAATGGGAGTGATCGATTCCATCAGCCGGGTGATGCACAACCCCGAGCCGTTGAACCTGGTCGACGACATCCTGCGCCCGGCCGGCGACAACCCCGTCGTGCAGCGCGGCTTTGCCACTACCAGCGTCGACGCGCTGATGAACTGGGCGCGCACCGGCTCGATGTGGCCGGTGACCTTCGGTCTGGCCTGCTGCGCGGTGGAGATGATGCATGCCGGCGTGGCGCGGCTCGACCTTGATCGCTACGGCGTGATCTTCCGTCCCAGCCCGCGCCAGTCCGACGTGATGATCGTGGCCGGTACCCTGGTCAACAAGATGGCCCCGGCGCTGCGCAAGGTCTACGACCAGATGCCCGAGCCGAAGTGGGTCATCTCGATGGGCAGCTGCGCCAACGGCGGCGGCTACTACCACTATTCCTACTCCGTGGTGCGCGGCTGCGACCGCATCGTGCCGGTGGACATCTACGTGCCGGGCTGCCCGCCGACGGCCGAAGCATTGATCCACGGCATCCTGCAGTTGCAGAAGAAGATCCGCCGCACCAGCACCATCGCGCGTTCGTGAGGCCCGACATGTCCGATACCTCCGCGAAGTCGCTTGCCGACCAGCTTGTCGCGCGCTTCGGCGACACGCTGGAAGTCAGCACCGAGCGCAACGAGACCATTGCCGACCTGGCCGCCGCCGACCTGGTTGCGGTGGCCACCGCACTGCGCGACGAGCCGGCGTTCCGCTTCGGCGAGCTGATCGACCTGTGCGGCATCGATTACCTCGGCTACGGTCAGGTCGAGTGGGACACCACCACGGTCAGCGGCTCGGGTTTCTCGCGCGGTGTCGAAGGGCAGGCGTTGGGCCGCTTCAGCTGGGCCGAGCGCCCCAGCGGCGACAGCCAGCCGCGCCGCTTCGCCGCGGTGGTCCAGCTGCTTTCGATCGAGCACAACCGCCGCTTGCGCCTGCGCGTGTTCTGCGCGGACGACAGCCTGCCGGTGGTGCCGTCGCTGACCCCGGTGTGGCCGGGCGTGAACTGGTTCGAGCGCGAGGCGTTCGACCTGTTCGGCATCATCTTCGAAGGGCACCCGGATCTGCGTCGCATTCTCACCGACTATGGTTTCGTCGGCCATCCGTTCCGCAAGGATTTCCCGCTGATCGGCAATGTCGAGGTGCGCTACGACCCCGAGCAGAAGCGGGTGATCTACGAACCCGTGTCGATCGAGCCGCGCGTGCTGGTGCCGCGCACGATCCGTGACGACGCCGACCTGCTGCAGGCCCGGGCTGAAGCCGCCGACAAGTGGCGGGAGAACTGAAGATGGCCCAGGAAATCCGCAACTACACGATGAACTTCGGCCCGCAGCACCCGGCTGCGCACGGCGTGCTGCGCCTGATCATGGAGATGGACGGCGAGACCATCGTGCGCGTTGATCCGCACGTGGGCCTGCTCCATCGCGGCACCGAAAAGCTGGCCGAGTCCAAGCCGTTCAACCAGTCGATCGGCTACATGGACCGGCTCGACTACGTGTCGATGATGTGCAACGAACACGCCTACGTGCGCGCGATCGAGACTTTGCTTGGGATCGAGGCGCCGGAGCGCGCGCAGTACATCCGCACCATGTTCGACGAGATCACCCGCATCCTGAATCACCTGATGTGGATCGGCTCGAACGCGCTCGACCTGGGCGCGATGGCGGTGATGCTCTATGCGTTCCGCGAGCGCGAGGAGCTGATGGACGTCTACGAGGCGGTGTCGGGCGCGCGCATGCACGCCACGTACTACCGTCCGGGCGGCGTCTATCGCGACCTGCCGGCGCAGATGTCGCAATACCGCGAGTCGCCGTGGCACAAGGGTGCCGACCTCAAGCGCATCAACAGCTGGCGCGAAGGCTCGATGCTCGACTTCCTCGACGCGTTCACCGCCGACTTCCCCTCGAAGGTGGACGAATACGAGGCGCTGCTCACCACCAACCGCATCTGGAAGCAGCGCACCGTCGGCATTGGCGTGGTCAGCCCGGAACTGGCCCAGCAGTGGGGCATGACCGGCGTGATGCTGCGCGGCTCCGGCGTGGAATGGGACCTGCGCAAAAAGCAGCCGTACGCCAAGTACGCCGAGGTGGATTTCGACATCCCGGTCGGCGTCAACGGCGACTGCTACGACCGCTATCTCTGCCGCGTCGAGGAAATGCGCCAGTCCAACCGCATCATCCGCCAATGCGTGGAATGGCTGCGCGCCAACCCCGGCCCGGTGATCCTCAACGACTACAAGGTCGTGCCGCCCCATCGCGAGGTGATGAAGGAGAGCATGGAAGCGCTCATCCACCACTTCAAGCTGTTCACCGAGGGCTACTGCGTACCTGCCGGCGAAACCTACTGCGCGGTCGAGGCGCCCAAGGGCGAGTTCGGCTGCTACCTGGTCTCCGATGGCGCCAACAAGCCGTTCCGCGTGCACCTGCGTGCCCCCGGTTTCGCCCATCTTTCCTCCATGGACACCGTCGTGCGCGGCCACATGCTCGCCGACGTGGTGGCCATGATCGGTACCTACGACCTGGTGTTCGGCGAGGTGGATCGATGAGCCAGGGAATCGGGAATCGGGAATCGGGAATGGGCAGAGCGCATCTCGGTCGCTCGTGCCTTCACGTTTCTACCAGTCACGACTGCTGTCACGGAGTCGGAATCGTCGAGACGCGGGGCGGCTTTTGCCGACTCCCGATTCCCGATTCCCGATTCCCGGAGTTTCATCCATGAAAGCCACCGGCAACTACAATCAGGTGAAGCACGTCGACCCGCTCGTTGCGCTTTCCGAGCACACGCGCAAGCACATCGACGCGTGGGTGGCCAAGTTTCCGCCGGATCGCAAGCGCTCGGCGCTGATCCAGGCGCTGTTCGGCGCGCAGGAGCAGAATCGCGGCTTCCTCACCGACGAGCTGATCACCGCGGTGGCGAAATACCTGGACGTGCCGCCGATCTGGGCCTATGAGGTGGCGAGCTTCTACTCGATGCTCGAAACCCGGCCGGTGGGCCGCAACAATGTGGCGATCTGCACCAACATCTCGTGCTGGCTCAATGGCGCGGAGGACCTGGTCCGCCATTGCGAGCAGAAGCTCGGCATCAAGCTGGGCCAGAGCACGCCCGACGGTCGCGTCTACCTGAAGGCCGAGGAAGAGTGCATCGCCGCCTGCGTGTACGCCCCGGCCGCCACGGTCAACGGGCATTACCACGAACGTCTCACCACCGAAAAGCTCGACGCGATCCTGGATGGCCTGACCCTCGACGGTCCGGCCGCCCACGGCGCGGAGGGGAGTCACTGATGGCCGTCGGACCCGCACCCCAGGAACACCAGGTCGTCTACACGACGCTGCACTTCGACACGCCGTGGGCGATGGAAAGCTACGAACAGGTCGACGGCTACAAGGCGTGGCGCAAGATCCTGGCCGAGAAGCCCGATCCGGCGTCGCTGGTTGAGGAGATCAAGAAGAGCAGCCTGCGCGGCCGCGGCGGTGCCGGTTTCCCGACCGGGCTGAAGTGGTCCTTCATGCCCAAGGGCACGATGCAGAAATACATCCTGTGCAATTCGGACGAGTCCGAACCTGGCACCTGCAAGGACCGCGACATCCTGCGCTACAACCCTCACGCGGTGATCGAGGGGCTGGCGATCGCCTGCTATTGCACCGGTTCCACCGTGGCGTACAACTACCTGCGCGGCGAGTTCCATCACGAGCCGTTCGAGCATTTCGAGGCGGCGCTCAAGGAAGCCTATGCCGCCGGGCTGCTCGGCAAGAACGTGCAGGGCAGTGGCATCGACGTGGACATCCACGCCGCGCTCGGCGCCGGTGCCTACATCTGCGGCGAAGAGACCGCGATGATGGAGTCGCTGGAAGGCAAGAAGGGCATGCCGCGCTTCAAGCCGCCGTTCCCGGCCAATTTCGGCCTGTACGGCAAGCCCACCACGATCAACAACACCGAGACCTACGCCTCGGTGCCGGCGATCCTGCGCAACGGCGCCGACTGGTTCCTCAATCTCGGCAAGCCGAACAATGGCGGTCCGAAGATCTTCTCGGTTTCGGGCCACGTCAATCGCCCGGGCAATTACGAGATCCGCCTCGGCACCTCGTTCAAGGATCTGCTGGCGCTGGCCGGCGGCGTGCGCAACGGTCACAAGCTCAAGGCGGTGATCCCCGGCGGCTCCTCGATGAAGGTGCTGCCCGCCGACGTCATGCTCGAAAGCACGATGGACTACGACTGCCTGCAGAAGGCCGGCTCGGGCCTTGGCTCCGGCGCGGTGATCGTGATGGACGAAACCACCTGCATGGTCAAGGTCTGCCAGCGCATCTCGCGCTTCTACAAGGCCGAGTCCTGCGGCCAGTGCACGCCGTGCCGCGAAGGCACCGGCTGGATGTACCGCGTGCTGACCCGCATCGTCGAAGGCAATGGCACGCAGGAGGACCTGCATCGCCTGAGGGCCATCGCCGGACAGATCGAGGGCCACACCATCTGCGCATTCGGCGAGGCGGCGGCGTGGCCGGTGCAGGGATTCCTGAACCGGTTCTGGAACGAATTCGAGTACTACGTGGAGCACGGACACTCGATCGTCGATTCGCGCAATGAGGTTACGGCATGACCATGCTCTCCAGCCGCGCGAATCGGGAATCGGGAATCGGGAATCGGGGATCGCGCCGCAACATCCGGCAGCCCTTCCCACTCCCCATTCTCCATTCCCCATTCCCTGCTCCCCAAGGAGTTGCTGCATGAGCACGCAGCCAACCAGCACCGCGCCCGATCTGGTCAACATCGAGATCGACGGCAAACCGGTGCAGATCCGCAAGAACGCGATGATCATCGAGGCGGCCGATGCCGTCGGCGTCGTGATTCCGCGTTTCTGCTATCACCGCAAGCTGCCGATTGCCGCGAATTGCCGCATGTGCATGGTCGAGGTGGAGATGGGCGGACGCCCGGTGCCCAAAGGGTTGCCCGCGTGCGCCACCCCGGTCACCGAGGGCATGAAGGTGCAGACTCGCTCCAAGCTTGCGCTGCAGTACCAGCGCGACGTGATGGAGTTCCTGCTGATCAACCATCCGCTGGACTGCCCGATCTGCGACCAGGGTGGCGAGTGCGAGCTGCAGGACGTGGCGCTGGGCTTCGGTCGCAGCGTGTCGCGCTTCACCGAGCGCAAGCGCACCGTGGCCGACGAGAACATCGGGCCGCTGGTGGCCACCGAGATGACCCGCTGCATCCACTGCACGCGCTGCGTACGCTTCACCAGCGAGATCGCCGGCACCTACGAGCTGGGCGGCATGAGCCGCGGTGAAGACCAGGTCATCGGTACCTACATCGGCAAGACGGTCGAAACCGAGCTGTCCGGCAACATCATCGACGTCTGCCCGGTCGGCGCGCTCACCGACAAGGTGTTCCAGTTCAAGGCGCGTGCCTGGGAACTGATCGCCAAGCCCTCGATTGGCGCACACGACGCACTGGGCTCCAACCTGTGGCTGCACACGCGTCGCGGCGAAGTGCTGCGGGTGGTGCCGCGGGACAACGAGTCGATCAACGAATGCTGGCTGTCCGACCGCGACCGCTACAGTCACCAGGGCATGTACGCCGCCGATCGCCTGCATGCTCCGCAGGTGAAACGCGACGGCCAGTGGCGGGACACCACCTGGGAGGACGCGCTGACGGTCGCCGGCGAGGCGCTGAAGAAGGCGCCGGGCAGCGAGCTCGGCATCTTGGCGCATCCGTCAAGCTCGAACGAGGAAGGCGACTTGCTGGTGCGCCTGGCGCGAGGCCTGGGCAGCGCCCACGTCGACCACCGTTTGCGCCAGCTCGATTTTGCCGATCACGCCGTGGCGATGCCGTTTGGCATGCCGGTTGCCGAACTGGAGAAAGTGCAGGCCGCCTTGCTGGTTGGCTCGGACCTGCGCCAGGAGCTGCCGCTGGTCAACCACCGGCTGCACCAGGCGACCAAGAAAGGCGCTCGCGTTTTCGTGGTGAACCCGGCACGTTTCGATTTCAACTACAAGCTGGCCGGCGAGACCATCGTCGCCCCGCAAGCGCTGGTCGACGCCATGCTGGGGCTGGCCAAGGCGGCGGTGGAGGCCGGTGCCAAGGCGCCGGCATCGCTGGCTGGCGCACTGGACGGCATCGGCAGCAGACAGGGCGACGGCGAAGTGATCGCTGCGCTGAAGACGGGTGCCTCGGCGGTGATCCTCGGCGAAGCCGCCGCGACGCATCCGCAGGCTTCGTGGCTGCGTGCCATCGCACATTTCATCGGCGAAGCCACCGGTGCCGGCGTCAATGAGGTGCCGGTGGGCGCCAACGCGATCGGCCTGGGCCGCATCGGCGTGGTGCCGGGCAATGGCGGGCTCGATGCCCAGGCCATGCTGGCGCAGCCGCGCAAGTCGTACCTGCTGTACGGCATCGAGCCGCCGCACGACTTCGCTGATGGTGCCGCGGCGCTGAAAGCGCTGCGTGGCGCGGACAGGGTGGTGGCGTTCAGCGCCTTCGGCGGCGCTGCACTGCGCGAGGTGGCGGACGTCATCCTGCCGATTGCACTGCTGGCCGAAATCGACGCGACCTTGGTCAACGTCGACGGACTGGCGCAGGGCGTGATCGCAGGCGCCAGGGCGCCGGGCGAGGCACGCCCGGGCTGGAAGGTCCTGCGTGCGCTCGGCGGGGCGATGCAACTGGCCGGTTTCGAGTTCGACGATATCGCCGGTTTGCGCGACGGCATCAGTGAACGCGCCCAGACAGCGCGCCAGGGCCTCGCGCCGCGTGCCACCCCCGCCGCGCTCACCCGGCTGGCCACTTGGCCGATTTACCGCGTCGATGCGGTGTTGCGCCGGGCCACCGCGCTCAATGCGCACCCGCTCAATCGTGCGCCGGCGATCCGCCTCAACGAAGCCGAGGCGGGGCGGCAGGGCCTGACCGCCGGCGCGCAGGCGCGCGTCGGCGAAGTGCAGTTGCCGGTGCTGGTCGATGCGGCCGTGCCTGACGGCTCCGTGTGGATCGAGGCAGCCCACGACCTTACCGCCACGCTGCCGCCACACGGCGCAGCCATCACCTTGAGCAAGGCATAGGCATCATGGCTGATCAACTCATCAACCAGGTCATGTGGCCGCTGATCTATATCCTGTGCATCGTGCTGCCGCTGGTGATCGCGGTGGCGATGTTCGTGTACTGGGAGCGCAAGGTCATCGGCTGGATGCATGTGCGCATGGGACCGAACAAGGTCGGCCCCGGCGGCGTGCTGCAGGCTTTCGCCGACGTGGTGAAGCTCTTGATCAAGGAAGTGATCCTGCCGACCAAGGCCAACCGCTTCCTGTACTACCTGGCGCCGCTGATCGGGCTGGTCCCTGCGCTGGCGGCCTGGGCGGTGATCCCGTTCGACGGCAGGATGGTGTTGTCCAACGCCAACGCCGGCATCCTTTACCTGCTGGCGATGACCTCGATGGGGGTCTACGGCATCATCATCGCCGGCTGGGCGTCCAACTCGCGTTACGCGCTTTTGGGCGCCATGCGTTCGGCGGCCCAGGTGATCTCGTACGAATTGGCCATGGGCCTGTGCCTGGTCTGCGTAATGGTGCTGGCCGGCAGCCTCAACCTCAGCGAGATCGTCAACGCGCAGGCCGGCGGCAAGGGGCTGTTCGACTGGTTCTGGCTGCCGTTGCTGCCGGTCTTCGTGATCTATTTCGTCTCCGGCGTGGCCGAGACCAACCGTCTGCCGTTCGACATGGCCGAAGGCGAGTCGGAAATCGTTGCCGGCTTCCACGTGGAGTATTCCGGGTCGGCCTTCGCGCTGTTCTTCCTGGCCGAATACGCCAACATGATCCTGGTCAGCTTCCTGTCGGCGATCTTCTTCCTCGGCGGCTGGCTCAGCCCGCTGCAGGGCTGGATCTCCGCCGACGCGCCCGGTTGGATCGCATGGCTGGGCGCAGGCGGCTTCATCTGGCTGTTCATCAAGGCGTTCGTGATGTCGTTCTTCTTCCTGTGGTTCCGCGCCACGTTCCCGCGCTACCGCTACGACCAGATCATGCGCCTGGGCTGGAAGGTCTTCATCCCCATTGCCATTGCCTGGGTGTTCGTTGCCGGTCTGCTGAAGTACTACGACCTGGTCAGCATCGGGGTGGGAGCGTAAGCCATGAACGCGGTAACCCGTTATTTGAAGAGTCTGATGCTGGCCGAGCTGGTCGCCGGCATGGGCGTGACGATTCGCTACATGTTCAAGCCCAAGTACACCATGCGCTACCCGATGGAACACATTCCGAAGTCGAATCGTTTCCGCGGACTGCATGCGTTGCGCCGCTACGCGAACGGCGAGGAGCGCTGCATCGCCTGCAAGCTGTGCGAGGCGGTCTGCCCGGCGTTGGCGATCACCATCGATTCGGCGCCGAGGGAGAGTGACGGCCAGCGCCGCACCACGCGCTACGAGATCGACCTGTTCAAGTGCATCTACTGCGGCTTCTGCGAGGAGAGCTGCCCGGTCGATTCGATCGTCGAGACCTCGATCCACGAATACCACTTCGAGAATCGCGGCGAGAACGTGGTGGACAAGCAGAAGCTGCTTGCCATTGGCGATCGCTTCGAACAGCAGATCGCCGCGGATCGTGCCCAAGATGCGCCGTATCGCTGAGGCCCTTCGATGAATCCCCAGACATTGCAACTCATCTGCTTCTACGCTTTCAGCATCGTCACGGTGGCCGCTGCGCTCTCGGTGATCACGCTGAAGAACACCGTGCACGCCGTGCTGGCGCTGGTGCTCACCTTCTTCAGCGCCGCCTGCCTGTGGATGCTGCTGGACGCCGAGTTCCTCGCCCTGGCGCTGGTGGTGGTCTACGTCGGCGCGGTGATGGTTTTGTTCCTGTTCGTGGTGATGATGCTCGACATCGACCTGGAGAAAATGCACGAGGGTTTCGTGAAGTTCCTGCCGGTCGGCGTGATCGTGGCCATCGTGATGCTGGTCGAGATGATCGGCCTGATCGGCGTGCGGGCGATGCATGTACGCGATCTGGGGGCTGACCCGGCCGCGGCGGCCGGCATGTCCAACACCGCGTGGCTTGGCCAGGCGCTGTACACGAAGTTCCTGTTGCCGTTCGAAGTGGCTGCGCTGGTGCTCACCGTGGGCCTGGTGGCCGCGGTGGCGCTGACCCTGCGCGAACGCCGCGGCGCGCGTTACGAATCCGCCAGCCGACAGGTCAGGGTCGATCCGCGCGATCGCGTGCGCATCGTCAAGATGGACGCCGTACGGCCGACGCCGACCGCCGCCGGCGAGGGCACCGCAGGAGAATCCAAGCCATGATTTCGCTCGCACACTATGTCGTGCTCGGTGCGGTGCTGTTCTGCATCGCCGTGGCCGGGTTGTTCATCAACCGCAAGAACGTGATCGTGCTGCTGATGTCGATCGAGCTGATGCTGCTTGCGGTCAACATGAATTTTGTCGCGTTCTCGCGCTTCCTGGGCGACGTGTCGGGGCAGGTGTTCGTGTTTTTCATCCTCACCGTGGCTGCGGCGGAAGCTGCCGTCGGCCTGGCGATCCTGGTTTTGCTGTTCCGTACGCGCAGCACGATCAACATCGCCGACATCGACAGCATGAAGGGCTGAACCCATGGGTCTTTCCACGAGCGTCCTGTTGACCATCGCACTGGCGCCGCTGCTCGGGTCGCTGGTGGCCGGTTTCGTCAGCCCGTTTCTCGGCCGCGCGGGCCGCGCGGTCGCCCACACCGTCACCATCGCGTGCATGATCGTGTCGGTCGCGCTGTCATTCCAGGTGCTGTATCAGCTCACCGTGGGCGGCGCGGACAGTTACAACCAGAACCTCTACACCTGGTTTCAGATCGGGCAGGTCAACGCCAGCGTCGGATTCATGGTCGACCGGCTCACCGCGATGATGCTGGTGGTGGTGGGCTTCGTCTCGCTGGTGGTGCACCTGTACACCATCGGCTACATGCGCGACGACCCGGGTTACACGCGCTTCTTCAGCTACATCTCGCTGTTCACCTTCTCGATGTTCATGCTGGTCATGAGCAACAACTTCATGCAGCTGTTCTTCGGCTGGGAAGCGGTGGGCCTGGTGTCGTACCTGCTGATCGGCTTCTGGTACAAGCGACCGACCGCGATCTTCGCCAACCTGAAGGCGTTCCTGGTTAACCGTGTGGGCGACTTCGGTTTCCTGCTGGGCATTGCCGCGGTGTTGACCTTCCTGCACACGCTGGACTACGCCAGTGCGTTCAGCGCGGCGCCGGGGCTGGCTGGCCAGACGCTGCAGATCACCGCGAACACGCAGTGGGATGCGACGACCGTGATCTGCATCTTGCTGTTCGTCGGCGCCATGGGCAAGTCGGCACAGGTGCCGCTGCACGTGTGGCTGCCCGACTCGATGGAAGGCCCGACCCCGATTTCGGCCCTGATCCACGCCGCCACCATGGTCACCGCCGGCATCTTCATGGTGGCGCGCATGTCGCCGCTGTTCGAGATGTCCTCGACTGCGCTGAGCTTCGTGCTGGTGATCGGCGCCACCACCGCGCTGTTCACCGGGTTGATTGGCATAGTCCAAAATGACATCAAGCGCGTGGTGGCGTACTCGACGCTGTCGCAGCTGGGCTACATGACGGTGGCGCTGGGCGTGTCGATGTATTCCGGCGCGGTATTCCACCTGATGACCCACGCCTTCTTCAAGGCGCTGCTGTTCCTCGGTGCCGGCTCGGTGATCATCGCCATGCACCACGAGCAGGACATGCGCTACATGGGCGGCCTGCGCAAGTACATGCCGATCACCTGGATCACCATGTGGATCGGCTCGCTGGCGCTGGTGGCGGTGCCGTTCACCTCGGGCTTCTACTCCAAGGATGCGATCATCGAGGCGGTCGGCCTGTCGCATCGCTGGGGCGCCAGCTATGCGTACTTCTGCGTGATGGCCGGCGCGCTGGTCACCGGCCTGTACACGTTCCGCCAGATGTACCTGACCTTCCACGGCAAGGAACGCTTCAGCGTCGTCGCCTCGCATGGTCACGGTCATGACGCCCATGAGCACCACGAGCCGGGCGTGTTGGCGCATGCGCCGAAGGAGTCGCCGTGGGTGGTGACCGTACCGCTGGTGCTGCTGGCGATCCCGTCATTGCTGATCGGCTACTTCACCGTGGCGCCGATGCTGTTCGGCAACTGGTTCGGCGGCGCGATCCACGTGGACGAGGCCAACAATGTGCTGGCCGAACTGGGTCAGGAGTTCCACGGCGCGGCGGCGATGGCGCTGCACGGCTTCACCCAGCTGCCGTTCCTGCTGGTCGTGATGGCCTTCGTGATCTGTACCTATATCTACGTGTTCAATCCCGCGCTGGCCGGCCGGATCAAGCAGGCGCTCAAGCCGTTGTGGACCGTGCTCGACCGCAAGTACTGGGCGGATGAAGTGGAGTACGCGTTATTCGCCAGAGGCGGGCAGAAGATGGGGCGCCTGTTCTGGAAGTTCAGCGACGCCGGCGTGATCGACGGCGTGGCCGTGAACGGGTCGGTGCGACTGGTCCACCGTGGCGCGGCGCTGATGCGGCGACTCCAGACCGGTTACCTCTACCACTACGCGTTCGCCATGATCATCGGCGTGATCGTGCTGTTTGGCGGCTATCGACTGTTCGGCAACTAGGGGAAGCAGGCTCCATGTTCAATCATCTTCTCAGTCTGCTGATCTGGCTGCCCATCGTCGGCGCGGTGCCGGTGCTGCTGGCCGGTTCCGCCCGGCCGATGCTGGCGCGCTGGCTGGCGCTGCTGATTGCCATCGCGACCTTCGTGATCAGCCTGTGGCTGCTGCGCTACGACCCGGAAGGGTCGGTGATGCAGCTGCAGGAAACCCATGTGTGGATCGCGACCTGGGGCGTGCATTTCACCCTGGCGGTGGACGGCATCTCCGTCGCGCTGATCCTGATGACTACCTTCGTCGGCATCCTGGTCATCGCCGGCGCCTGGAAGGTCATCCAGGACCGTCCGCATCAGTACATGGCCTGCATGCTGCTGCTGGAGGGCCTGCTGATCGGCGTGTTCTGCGCTACCGACGCACTGGTGTTCTACGCCTTCTTCGAGGCGGTGCTGATTCCGATGTACATCCTGATCGGCATGTGGGGCGGTCCGCGGCGCGTGTACGCGACGCTGAAGTTGTTCATCTACACGTTCACCGGCTCGGTGTTCATGCTGATCGCGTTGCTGTACCTGTACCAGAAGGCGCACACGTTCGATCTGGCGACGCTGGCGGCGCTGCCGCTGACGTTCAAGGAGCAGGCCTGGCTGTTCTTCGGCTTTCTGATCGCCTTCGCGATCAAGGTGCCGATGGTGCCGGTGCACACCTGGCTGCCCGACGCGCACGTCGAGGCGCCCACCGGCGGCTCGGTGTGGCTGGCGGCGGTGATGCTGAAGATCGGCACCTACGGCATGGTGCGCTTCATCCTGCCGATCACCCCGGACGCCGGTGCGCACTTCGCGTGGATCGTGATCGTGCTCAGCCTGGTCGCGATCGTCTACATCGGCTATGTCGCGCTGGTGCAGGAGGACATGAAGAAGCTGGTGGCCTATTCGTCCGTGGCGCACATGGGCTTCGTCACCCTGGGCATCTTCATGGCCTTCATGCTGGTGCGCGAAGGCGGCAATACCGACATGGCCAGCCTGGGCATGCAGGGCGCGATGGTGCAGATGATTTCGCACGGGTTCGTCTCCGGCGCCATGTTCACCTGCATCGGCGTGATGTACGACCGCACCCATACGCGCCAGATCAAGGACTACGGTGGCGTCATCAACATGATGCCGTGGTTCGGCCTTTTCTACGTCTTGTTCGCGATGGCGAACTGCGGCCTGCCGGGCACCAGCGGTTTCGTCGGCGAATTCATGGTGATCCTGGCCAGCTTCAGCGCCAGCCCGTGGATCGCGTTGTTTGCCACGTTCACCCTGATCATCGGTGCCGGCTACACCTTGTGGTTGGTCAAGCGCGTGCTGTGGGGCCCGGTGACCACCGAACACGTCAAGCACATGACGCCGATGACCCCGCGTGAAACCTGGGTGCTGATCGGCTTCGCCGTTGCGGTCCTGGCCATCGGCGTGTGGCCGCAGCCGCTGATCCACCTGATGGACAGCTCGGTGGCGCACCTGGTGCAGCAACTTGCCGTCCACAAGATCTGAGCAGAAGCGAACATGCCCACTCTCTATGACATCCTGACCCTGCTGCCGGAGCTTTACCTGGTGGCGGCGGTGTGCCTGATTCTGCTGCTGGACGCGTTCATGAAGCCGGCGCAGCGCCCGCAGCTGCACTGGATCTCCATCGCCGTGCTGCTGGTGGCGATCTATCTGGTGGTCGCCGGTCAGCCCGAACAGACCGCCACCGCGTTCAACGGCATGTTCGTGCGCGACCACGTGGCGGAGATCCTCAAGGTCTTCGCGCTGGGCATCACCGCGGTGGTGTTCGTGTACGCGCGGCCCTACATGATTGACCGCAAGCTGTTCGGTGGCGAGTTCTACGCGTTGATGATCTTCGCCGTGCTCGGCGTGATGGTGATGGTGTCGGCCGGCAACCTGGTCACGATCTACCTGGGCCTGGCGCTGCTGTCGCTGTCGTCTTACGCGCTGGTCGCGTTGAACCGCGACGCCCGCCTGCCGCCGGAGGCGGCGATCAAGTATTTCGTGCTGAGCGCGCTGGCCTCCGGCATGCTGCTGTACGGCATGTCGATGGTCTACGGCGCTTCCGGCATGGGCGGTACGCCGACGCTGGATCTGGCCCAGTTGCATGATGTGATGGCCTACACCACGGCGCCGAAACTGCTGCTGCTGGGCCTGGTGTTCATGCTGGTGGGCATCGGCTTCGAGCTGGGCGTGGCGCCGTTCCACATGTGGCTGCCGGACGTCTACCACGGCGCGCCGACGCCGGTGACGACCTTCATCGGCGCGGTGTCGAAACTGGCGGCGTTCGGTCTGGCCTGGCGCCTGCTCGAGGTCGGCATGGGCGACCTCAGCCGCTACTGGCAGCCGATGCTGGCCGCGCTGGCCACCGCCTCGCTGGTGATCGGCAACCTGGTCGCCATCGTGCAGACCAACTTCAAGCGCATGATGGCGTACTCGACCATTTCGCACATGGGCTACGTGTTGCTGGGTCTCTCGGCGGCAACCCCGGAAGGCTACTCGGCCGCGCTGTTCTATGTGATCTGCTACGCGCTGATGAGCGCGGCGGCGTTCGGCGTGATGCTGGTGCTCGCCCGGGCCGGGTTCGAGTGCGAGGAGATCAGCGATTTCAAGGGCCTGAACCAGAAGGCGCCGTGGATGGCGTTCCTGATGCTGCTGGCGATGTTCTCGCTGGCCGGCGTGCCGCCGCTGTTCGGCTTCTGGGCCAAGGTGCTGGTGCTGGAGGCGGCGATCCACGCCGACATGCTGTGGCTGGCCATCGTCGGTGTCGTCACGGCTTTCATCGGGCTTTACTACTACCTGTACGTCATCAAGGCGATGTACTTCGACGCGCCGGAGGAAGGCGCGTCGGTGGAGGTCAAGACCGACGCCTCGCTGCGCGTGGTCCTGTCGGTGAACGCCTTGGCGCTGCTTGCGCTCGGCCTGTACTGGGGCCCGTTGCTGGCATGGTGCCAGCGGGCGTTCGGCGTCTGATGCTGATGTTGGCGGATGAATATGCGGCAAGCGCGACGATCTTCGTGCTTGCAAGAAACCCGCCATCCCGGTAGACTTTGCGGACTCTGATGCGGGGTGGAGCAGTCTGGCAGCTCGTCGGGCTCATAACCCGAAGGTCGCAGGTTCGAATCCTGCCCCCGCTACCAGATCTTTCTTGATGCAAGAAAGCCTCCTCGTGAGGCTTTTTTGTTGGCTGCGAGGATGTGCGGCGCGGCGCGCGGGCGCCGACAAGGAAAGCGACACGAGGACGATCATCGGCGAGTCAGGGAAATGGGCCGTTGGAGCCCATTTTTTGTTTCCGCGACCGAGTTCAGGTGAGTTGATGGATACCCAAGCTCTGGCACGACGATTCAGCGAAGTACTGGCCGATCTGGGCCTGGAATGCCTTGGCGTGGAGTTCACTCCATCGCAGGGGCAGAGTACCCTGCGGGTTTACCTTGATTTGCCCGAGACGGACGGCGCGGAGCGCCGCGAAGTCGGCATCGAGGATTGCGAGAAGGCAAGTCGCGAGTTGTCGGCGCTGCTCGACGTGGAGGACCCGATTCCCGGCCATTACGTGCTGGAAGTCTCCTCGCCGGGAATCGACCGGCCGTTGTTCACCGCGGCGCAGTTCGGCAAGGCCGCGGGACAGGAAGTGAAGGTGCTGCTGAAGGCGCCGCTGGATGGCCGTCGGCGCCTGCGCGGCAAGCTGACCGTGGTGGATGGCGAACGCATTTCGCTCGAAGCGGAAGGCCGCACCTTCGATTTCGAGCACAACCAGGTCGAAAGTGCACGCGTGGTGCCGGACTGGGTCGCACTCGGTTATGCGCCCCAGCCCAAGCCCGGTGGCAAACGCCCCGCCAAGAGCTAGATCAACATTGAAAAGCCCGCCACGGAGGGCGGATCTTTGATCCACGTGCTCATGGACGAGCGCAGAAAAATCAACAATTGGACGCCGCCTGGCGCCTGTGGAGTTGCAGCAATGAGCAAAGAACTTTTGCTGGTCGTCGATGCGGTCGCCAACGAAAAGGGCGTGTCGGAGGACGTGATCTTCGACGCGATGGAGGCTGCACTGGCCTCGGCCGCCAAGAAGCGCTACCCCGACGAAGAGCCGGATATCCGCGTGTCGATCAACCACGATACCGGCGAGTACGAGACGTTCCGCCGCTGGGAGATCATCGCCGATGACGGCGAGATGGAATCCCCGGCGTACCAGCTGCGCCTGATGGATGCGCTGGACGAGCGTGCCGACGCCCAGGTTGGCGAGTACATCGAGGAGCAGGTCGAGAACGCCGAGTTCGGTCGTATCGCCGCGCAGGCCGCCAAGCAGGTGATCGTGCAGCGCGTGCGCGAGGCCGAGCGCCAGCAGGTGGTGGATGCCTTCGCCGATCGCGTCGGCGAACTGGTCACCGGCATCGTCAAGCGCGTCGAGCGCGGCAACATCTATCTCGACCTGGGCAGCAATGCCGAGGCATTCATCCCGCGCGACAAGACCATTCCGCGCGAGTCGGCACGTGTGGGCGACCGCGTGCGCGGCTACCTCTACGAGGTCAAATCCGAGGTTCGTGGCCCGCAGCTGTTCGTGTCGCGCGCCGCGCCGGAGTTCATGATCGAGTTGTTCAAGCTGGAAGTGCCGGAAGTCGGCCAGGGCCTGGTCGAGATCAAGGGTTGCGCCCGCGACCCCGGCGACCGCGCCAAGATCGCCGTGCTGGCGCACGACAGTCGCACTGATCCGATCGGCGCATGCATCGGCATGCGTGGTTCGCGCGTGCAGGCGGTGTCCAACGATCTCAATGGCGAGCGCGTCGACATCATCCTGTGGCACGAGAACCCGGCCCAGTTCGTCATCAACGCGATGGCGCCGGCCGAGGTGCAGTCGATCATCATGGATGAAGAGAAGCACTCGATGGACATCGCGGTGGCCGAGGACAAGCTGTCCCAGGCGATCGGTCGCGGCGGCCAGAACGTGCGCCTGGCCAGCAAGCTGACCGGCTGGCAGCTCAACGTGATGACGCAGGACCAGGTCACCGCCAAGAGCGAAGCCGAGCAGGAAGCGGCACGCATCCTGTTCATGGACAAGCTCGAGGTCGACCAGGAGATCGCGGTCATTCTGGTGCAGGAGGGTTTCTCCAGCATCGAGGAGATCGCCTACGTTCCCAGCGCCGAGCTGCTGGCCGTGGAAGGCTTCGACGAGGACATCGTCGAGGAGCTGCGCGCCCGCGCACGCGATGCGCTGCTGACCGAGGCGCTGGCGGTGGAGGAAGGCGTCGACGATCACCAGCCCAGCGCCGAGCTGCTTGCGCTGGAAGGCATGGACGAGGAAACCGCCTATGCGCTGGCCGCGCGCGAGGTCACCACGGTCGACGACCTGGCCGACCTCGCGGTGGACGACCTCATCGACATCGAAGGCATGGATGAGGAGCGCGCTGCGGCGCTGATCATGGCAGCCCGCGCGCCGATGATCGCGCGGCTGGAGCAGGGTGGCTGAGCGCAGGCACGGCGGCACCCCGGACGGGTGCGCCGGGAAGAACCCCGGGTTCTTCACCACGGATGGAAAAAGGCGGCGATCATCATGCCGCACGAAACGACAAGCGCGGGAACGGCGGAGCAGAGAACAGATGTCGGACGTCACGATCAAACAACTCGCCCAGGTACTGGGCATGCCGGTCGACAAGCTGCTGACGCAGCTTGGCGAGGCGGGCATGAAATTCTCCGACCAGGAGCAGGTCATCAGCAGCACCGAGAAGGTGAAACTGCTGGGATTCCTGCGCCGAACCCACGGCAAGGCCGAAGCCGCCGCCGAAGTCGCGGACGCGGCGCCGCGCCAGATCACCCTGCGACGACGCACGGTGGGCGAATTGAAGGTGGCTGGCTCCGGCGGCCGTGGCGCCACCGGCCCCGCCAAGACGGTGAACGTGGAAGTGCGCGCCAGGCGCACCTACGTCAAGCGCAGCGTGATTGCCGAGGAGGCCAGTGCCGAACCCGAGCGCGAGGAGGCCGTGCGCAAGCTGCAGGAATCGCAGCAGCAGCGCGAGCGCGAGGAGCGCGAGCGGCTGGACTCCGAGCAACGCCGTGAGAATGACGCGCGCAAGCGCGAACTCGACGAGCAGCAGCGTCAGGAAGAGGCCCGGCGTGCCGAAGCGACCGCCGAAGCGCAGAGCGCGGCGGATGTCGCTGCGCCAGCGGCAGAAGCGCCCGCCGAGGAACCGGTTGTCGCAAGCGAGCCCGCCGACGAGGAACCGGGCGTGCAGCGCATGGACCAGCGTGAGCTGGGCATGATCCTTCCGCGCATCCACGAGCCGCGCAAGCGCGAAAAGCTGGTCAAGCCACCCGCCCCGGCGCCAGCACCTGCGCCGGCGCCTGCGCCGGTGGCGACCGATGCGGCCCGTGGCGGCAAGGCGCGGCACAGCCGCGAGCGCAACGAGGACGTCGGCAGCAAGCACGAGCGCGACGGTAGCAAGCGCTTTGCCGGTGGCCAGATGCACCTCAGCGAGGCCGATCGCGCGCGCCGTTCGTCCTCCAGCGCCAAGCGCGGCAAGGGCGGGCGCAGCGGCGGCCGCGACCTGCTGGCGCGCGGCAGCGGCGTGGCCGGCGGAACGCACGGGTTCTCCCGCCCCACCGCGCCGGTGGTGCGCGAGGTAGTGGTGAGCGACACCAACGTGGTGGCCGATCTCGCCCAGAAGATGGCGGTGAAGGGCTCCGAGGTGGTGAAGGCCCTGTTCAAGATGGGCGTGATGGCGACGATCAACCAGACCGTCGACCACGACACTGCCGTGCTGGTGGTGGAGGAACTCGGCCATACGCCGGTGGCGGACAGCCAGAACAACGCCGAGGAGACGCTGGCGGCACATACCCAGAACATCGAACTGGAAGGCGAGAAGGTTCCGCGGCCGCCGGTAGTGACGATCATGGGTCACGTCGATCACGGCAAGACCTCGCTGCTCGACTACATCCGGCGCACCAAGGTGGCCTCCGGCGAGGCCGGCGGCATCACCCAGCACATCGGCGCCTACCACGTGAAGACCTCGCGGGGCGTGATCACCTTCCTCGACACCCCGGGCCACGCGGCGTTCACCTCGATGCGTGCCCGCGGTGCCCAGTCGACCGACATCGTGATCCTGGTGGTCGCCGCCGACGACGGCGTCAAGCCGCAGACGATCGAAGCGGTCAAGCATGCTCGCGCGGCCAACGTGCCGATCATCGTGGCCGTCAACAAGATGGACAAGGACGGAGCCAACCCCGACAACGTCAAGCAGGGCCTGGTCGCGCAGGAAGTGGTGCCGGAAGACTGGGGTGGCGACGTGCAGTTCGTGCCGGTGTCGGCCAAGACCGGGATGGGCATCGAGGAGCTGCTCGACGCGATCTCGATCCAGGCCGAGGTGATGGAGCTCAAGGCGGTGGCCGACGGCCGCGCCTCCGGCGTGGTGATCGAGTCCAGCCTGGATCGCGGTCGCGGTCCGGTGGCCACCGTGCTGGTGCAGCAGGGTACGTTGCGCAAGGGCGACTTCGTGGTTTGCGGCATCGAGTACGGGCGCATGCGCGCGCTGATCAACCAGTCCGGCAAGCAGGTGGACGAGGCCGGTCCGTCGATTCCGGTGCAGGTGCTGGGTTTGTCCGGCGTGCCCGAGACCGGCGACGACTTCGTCTGTGTCGAGGACGAGCGGCTGGCCCGCGAAGTGGCGCAGGAGCGCGAACTCAAGCGGCGCGAGACGCGGATGGTCAGCAAGAGCAACCGGCTCGAGGACATCATCGCCAAGATGGGCCAGGGCGACGAGCAGCAGACGCTCAACATCCTGGTCAAGGGCGACGTGCAGGGTTCGGTAGAGGCCTTGCGCGAGTCGCTGACCCAGATCGGCAACGAGCGCGTGCGGGTCAACGTGGTGTCCTCCGGTGTGGGCGGCATCAACGAATCCGACGCCACGCTCGCCGCCGCATCCAAGGCTCTGGTGATCGGCTTCAACGTGCGCGCCGATGCTTCGGCACGCAAGGTGATCGAGACCAACGGCCTGGACGTGCGCTACTTCTCGATCATCTATGACGTGATCGACCAGGTCACCCAGGCCGCCACTGGCCTGCTCGGCATGGAAGTGCGCGAAGACATCATCGGCATCGCCGAGGTGCGCGACGTGTTCCGCAGCTCCAAGTTCGGCGCGGTGGCCGGCTGCATGGTCACCGAGGGCCACGTCAAGCGCAGCAAGCCGATTCGCGTGTTGCGCGACAACGTGGTGGTGTTCGAGGGCGAGCTGGAATCGCTGCGCCGCTTCAAGGACCTCGTCGACGAGGTCCGCAGCGGCATGGAGTGCGGCATCGCGGTGAAGCAGTACAACGACGTCAAGGTCGGCGACCAGATCGAGTGCTTCGAGCGTACCGAGGTCGCTCGCACGCTGTAAGCGCCGACGGCGCTCGCAGCGTACGAGCGGGGAATGGGGAATCGGGAATAGTCAGAGCGACTGCCCCGACTCCCCCGGCCTCCATGCTCCCGTGACGCGCCTTTGCCTTTCCGATTCCCTATTCTCGATTCCCTATTCCCGGCTCTTCAACCATGCCTTCCCGCGACTTCAAACGTACTGACCGCATCGGAGCCGAGCTGCGCCGTGAGCTTGGGCTGCTGGTGCATGCCGCCGTGCGCGACCACGGGCTGCCGTCGGTGAGCGTTTCCGATGTCGAGATCACCCGTGACCTGGACTGGGCCACGGTGTGGGTCACTGCGCTGGTGCCGGAGCAGGGTCTGCCGGCCGTGAAGGCGCTCAACCAGATGGGGCACGAGATCCGCCATGCCTTGGCGCACAGCGGCATGCGCATGCGGCGCGTGCCTGAACTGAAGTTCAAGTACGACGATTCGGTCGACAAGGGCGAGCGCATCGATCGCCTGTTGCGCGAACAGGCGGATGCGCCCAAGCCGGACGATGACGCCAGCGCGGTCTGAGTCGAGCGGCACGGCTTCGGCACGAATGAGCAAACCGCCTCGCTTCCAGTATCGCGACCTGCACGGCATCGTGCTGCTCGACAAGCCGATCGGCTTGAGCTCGAACCAGGCCCTGCAGGGCGTTCGCCGGCTGTTGCGCGCGGCCAAGGGTGGCCATGCCGGTGCCCTCGACCCGCTGGCCAGTGGTCTGCTGCCACTGTGTTTCGGCGAGGCGACCAAGCTGGCCGGCACGCTGCTCGGCGCCAGCAAGGGCTATGTAGCTGAATGCCGGCTTGGCATCAGCACCGACACCGGCGACCGCGAGGGCGAGGTGACCGCACGCCAGCCGGTGCCTCGACTCGACTCCGGGCTGATCGAAGCCGCACTGGTGCCGTTGCGCGGAGCGATCCGGCAGGTGCCGCCGATGTATTCGGCGCTCAAGCAGGATGGCGAAAGGCTGTACGTGAAGGCGCGCCGCGGCGAGTCGGTGGAGCGGCCGGCGCGCGCCGTGGTCGTGCATCGGCTGGAGCTGCTCTCCCGCGACGGCGATACCTTGCAGTTGCTGGTGGAATGCGGTTCGGGGACCTATGTGCGATCGCTGGCGACGGATCTGGGCGCGACCCTGGGTTGCGGTGCGCACCTGACTGCGCTGCGGCGCACCTGGGTGGATCCCTTCCGCCATCCGCACATGGTCACCATGGCCGAACTCGAACAGGCGGCGGAGCAGGGCGACGAGGCGTTGCTGCGCCATCTGCTGCCGGTGGCCGAGGGTCTGTGCGACCTGCCATCGGTTCACCTGGACGAGGCGCAGGCGATGGCCATTTCACGCGGCCAGCCGATTCAGCTTGACCCATCGGTACCTGGCGGGCGCTGCGCGGCATTCGCGCCTGATGGTGCCTTGCTTGCCGTGCTCGAACTGGACGACCTGCGTCGCAGCCGCATCCTGCGCGGCTTCAACCTGCCGCCAGCGGGCGGATTTGCCTGAAAAGCGGGCTGCGCACTTGTTGTAACACCACCGGCATCAGTAGAATAGACAAGTTATTTCAACGCTTTCACTCCAACCAGGGCGAAGCTTGCGCTTGTGTCATCTCGCGATGATGCAAGCGCAAGCTTCGCATCGCCTTTCAAGGAAACGTACAACCATGTCCCTTACCGCAGAACAGACCAGCAAGATCATTGCTGATTTCGGCCGCGTGCCGAACGATACGGGCTCGACCGAAGTCCAGGTGGCCCTGCTGTCCGCCCGCATCGACCATCTCACCGGTCACTTCAAGGATCACATTCAGGACCATCACTCGCGTCGTGGTCTGCTCAAGCTCGTCAACCAGCGCAAGCGCCTGCTCAGCTATCTGAAGGATCGCGATCTTGCGCGCTACCAGACCCTGATCGAACGCCTCGGCCTGCGGCGGTAACGCGGGGCGCCGTTCGCGGACGCGAGGATCAAGCAGCGCCCGTGCGCGGGCGCCTTTCCCCATTCAGATCAGGAAACAGTCACGTGGCAAAAGTAACCAAGTCATTCCAGTACGGTAATCACGAAGTCACGCTGGAGACGGGCGAAATTGCCCGCCAGGCATCCGGTGCGGTCATGGCCAGCATGGGCGGTACCGTGGTGCTGGTCACCGCCGTCGCCGCGACCAAGCAGAAGGAAGGCCAGGATTTCTTCCCGCTCACCGTCGACTACGTCGAGAAGTTCTATTCCGCCGGCCGCATTCCCGGCGGCTTCTTCAAGCGCGAAGGTCGTCCGACCGAGAAAGAGACGCTGACCTCGCGCCTGATCGATCGCCCGGTGCGCCCGCTGTTCCCGGATGACTTCAAGAACGAAGTGCAGGTCATCGCCCAGGTCGTCTCGCTGAACCCGGAAGTGGACGGCGACATCGTGGCCCTGCTCGGCGCCTCCGCCGCGCTGAGCCTGGCCGGCATCCCGTTCAAGGGCCCGATCGGCGCCGCCCGCGTCGGTTACGCCAACGGCAAGTACCTGCTGAACCCCTCGCAGACCGAGCTGAAGACTTCCGACCTCGACCTGGTCGTCGCCGGTACCGCCGGTGCGGTGCTGATGGTGGAATCCGAAGCCAAGCTGCTGTCCGAGGACGTGATGCTCGGCGCCGTGATGTTCGGTCATCAGCAGATGCAGACCGCGATCCGCGCGATCGCCGAGCTGGCCACCGAGGCCGGCAAGCCGTCGTGGGACTGGCAGGCACCGGCGCGCAACGAGTCGCTGGTCGCCGCCGTCAAGGGTGCGGTCGGCGATCAGCTGGCCACCGCCTTCCAGGTGCGCGACAAGCTGGAGCGTCGCGACGCAATCGCCGCGATCAAGGCCGACGTGCTGGCCGGGCTCAAGGCGCAGGCCGAGGAGAACGGCTGGTCCACCGCCGCAATGGCCAAGGAGTTCGAGGAACTCGAATACCACACCATGCGCGACAGCGTGCTGAAGACCAAGGTGCGCATCGATGGTCGCCAGCTGGACGACGTGCGCGCGATCACCGCCCGTGTCGGCGTGCTGCCGCGTACGCACGGTTCGGCACTGTTCACCCGCGGCGAAACCCAGGCGCTGGTCGTCATCACCCTGGGCACCACGCGTGATGCGCAGATCATCGACGCCCCCGGCGGCGAGTCGAAGGATCCGTTCCTGTTCCACTACAACTTCCCTCCGTTCTCGGTGGGTGAAGCCGGCCGCTTCGGTGCGCCGAAGCGTCGCGAGATCGGCCACGGCCGCCTCGCCAAGCGCGGCGTGCAGGCGGTCAAGCCGAGCATCGAGGAGTTCCCGTACGTGGTGCGCGTGGTCTCGGAAATCACCGAGTCCAACGGTTCCTCGTCGATGGCCTCGGTGTGCGGTTCCTCGCTGGCGATGATGGATGCCGGCGTGCCGCTGAAGGCGCCGGTGGCCGGCATCGCGATGGGCCTGGTCAAGGAAGGCGGCGACTTCGTCGTGCTGTCCGACATCCTGGGCGACGAGGACCACCTCGGCGACATGGATTTCAAGGTGGCCGGCAGTGCCGACGGCATCTCCGCGCTGCAGATGGACATCAAGATCGACGGCATCACCGAAGAGATCATGAAGGTGGCGCTGGAGCAGGCCAAGCGCGGCCGCCTGCACATCCTCGGCGAGATGGGCAAGGCGCTCAGCACCGCCCGCACCGAGATGAGCGAGTTCGCCCCGCGCCTGATCACCATCAAGATCCATCCGGACAAGATCCGCGAAGTGATCGGCAAGGGCGGCGCCACCATCCGCTCGATCACCGAAGAGACCGGCACCACCATCGACATCAGCGATGACGGCACCATCATCATCGGCTCGGTCAATCGCGAGGCGGGCGAAGCGGCGAAGAAGCGCATCGAGCAGATCACCTCCGACGTCGAGCCGGGGCGCATCTACGAGGGCAAGGTCGCCAAGCTGATGGATTTCGGTGCGTTCGTGACGATCATGCCGGGCAAGGATGGCCTGGTGCACGTGTCGCAGATTTCCGACGAGCGCGTCGAGAAGGTGTCCGACAAGCTCAAGGAAGGCGACATCGTCAAGGTCAAGGTGCTGGAAGTCGACAAGCAGGGCCGCATCCGCCTGTCGATGAAGGCGGTGACCGAGGAAGAGCGCGCCAGCGTCTGAACCTGCAGGCGAGATGCTTGCGCAAGGCCCGGCCCACGCCGGGCCTTGCGCGTTTCGGGGCCGATGATTTTGCGCAACACGGTTTTGCTAGGATGAATGCATCTTGCACGAGGATGCACCGATGGCCGATCCGGCGAACGATTTCATCAAGGACTATCAGACGTTGGCGCAGCGGTCGTGGGATACCTGGGCACGCCAGTTCCAGCAACCGCCCGCGGCGAATCCGTTTGCACCGCCACCGGCTCCCGCGGCCGGCAACGACACCTTGGAGCGCACGCTGGCCGGGTTGAAGGGATATTTCGACTGGATGCAGGCCGCCGCCAGCGGTGGCGCGGCACAGCCGGCTCCGGACTGGCGTCAGCAACTGCAGCAGATGTTCGGTGGCGCCAGCCAGCCATTCGCGCAGGCGTTCGGCGGCATCGACAGCGCCGGTGCAGAGGGTTTCATGCGGCAATGGCAATCGTGGATGCAGGCTGCGCGGCACAGCGGTTTTGGTGATCTTCCGGGTACGCACGGGCCGACGCCGGCGTTCGGTCTGAACCGGGAGCAGCAAATGCAGCAGCAGGCCCTTGCCGCGGCGTGGCTGGAGTCGGTGCAGGCCTCGGCGCGTTACCAGGAGTTGATCCAGCGTGCCAATACGCAGGGCATGCTGCGCTTGCAGGGCAAGCTGGCCGAACCCGGTCGCCAGATCGATTCGCTGAAAGCCCTGTACGACCTGTGGGTGGATGCCTCCGAAGAAGCCTATGCCGAGATCGCGTTGTCCGACGAGTTCCGCGAGGTCTACGGCGAAATGGTCAACACCCAGATGCGCGCGCGCCAGCTGCAGCAGCAGCAGACCGAGCAGATCTGCCAGCAACTCGGCATGCCCACACGCAGCGAGGTATCCAGTCTCGGCGAGCGATTGCAGGGCTTGCGCCGCGAGTTTCGTGCCAGCCAGAGCGGCCCATCCACCGATCACGCAGACGAAATCATGGCCCTGCGTCGGGAGCTGGCGGCGCTGAAGCGTCAGTTGGCCGGCGCCCGGGCGGCTGCGCCCGAACCGAAGGGGGCGGTGGCGAGGAAAACACCGAAAGTCACGCGCAAATCGGTGGCCACGTCCAAATCCAGCGCCACTCCGCGCAAGCGCAAGTAGGGAGAGCCGTCATGCAAACGCCCATGCACATCGATCCGGCCCAGGCACTGGCCGACATCGCCACCTTCCAGCGCAAGCTGGCCGCCGGCATGGCCAACCTGCGCAACATGCGCGAGCCCGAGTACGCCAACACCCCGCGCGAACTGGTCTACAGCGAAGACAAGCTGAAGGTGTGGCATTTCACCGGCCACGGCAAGGCGACGGCGAAGACGCCGCTGCTGATCGTCTACGCGCTGGTCAACACGGTGTGGATGACCGACCTGCAGGCCGATCGCTCGATGGTGCGCAACCTGCTGGAGCAGGGCGAGGACGTCTACCTGATCGACTGGGGCTATCCCGACGGCGCCGATCGCTGGCTGACTCTGGACGACTACATCGACGGTTATCTCGATCGCTGCGTCGATGCCGTGCGTGCGCGCCACGGTCTGGATGCGATCAACCTGCTCGGCATCTGCCAGGGTGGCGCGTTTTCGCTGTGCTACACCGCGCTGCACCCGGACAAGGTGAAGAACCTGATCACCATGGTCACCCCGGTGGACTTCCACACGCCGGACAACATGCTGTCGCATTGGTGCCGCGACCTGGACGTCGACCTGTTCGTCGACACCATGGGCAACATCCCCGCCGGCTTGATGAACTACGTCTACCTCACGCTGAAACCGTTGCGGCTGAACCAGCAGAAGTACATCGGCATGGTCGACATTCTCGACAACCCGGCCGAGCTGGAGAACTTCCTGCGCATGGAGCGCTGGATCTTCGACTCGCCCGACCAGGCCGGCGAGGCATTCCGCCAGTTCATCAAGGATTTCTATCAGGGCAACAAGCTGATCAAGGGCACGCTGGAGATCGGCGGCAAGACGGTGGATCTCGGCATGATCACCCAGCCGGTGCTGAACATCTTCGCCGAGCAGGACCACCTGGTGCCGCCAGACGCCTCGCGCGCGCTGGGCAAGCACGTCGGCACCACCGACTACACCCAGCTCGCGTTCAAGGGCGGACACATCGGCATCTACGTGTCCGGTCGCGCGCAGCGCGAGGTGCCGCCGGCGATCCATCAATGGCTGTTCCGGCGCGATTGATGGGCCGTCGGCATGGGCTCGCCTGTCGTGCGTGATTCACGCACGACAGGCGATAATCGCGGCATGACCAACACTGCCGAATCCCGGGACTCCATCCGCGCCGTGCAATGGCGAGGTGACCACCTGCGCCTGCTCGACCAACGCCTGCTGCCTGGTGAGGAACGCTGGATCGACTGTCGCGATGCGGCCCAGGTCACCCAGGCCATCCGCGACCTCGCCGTGCGTGGCGCGCCGGCCATCGGCATCGCTGCGGCCTGGGGCGTGGCGATGGCGGCGCAACAGGGTGTACCGCTGGAACCGGTGTCGGCGAGGCTGCGGGCGGCGCGGCCCACTGCAGTGAACCTGATGTGGGCGTTGAACCGGATGAACAGGCGCATCGCCGCAGGTGCCGATGCCGCCGCGCTGTTGCGCGAGGCGCAGGCCATCCAGGACGAGGACTTGGCCGCCAATCGCCGCATGGGCGAGTTGGGTTCGGCACTGATCGCGTCGGGGTCGGGCGTGCTGACTCATTGCAACACCGGTTCGCTGGCCACTGCGGGTTATGGCACTGCGCTCGGGGTGATCCGCGCCGGCGTCGCCGCGAACCGGATCGTCCGCGTCTATGCGGGCGAGACGCGCCCGTGGCAACAGGGGGCGCGGCTGACCATGTGGGAACTGGTGCGCGAGGGCATCCCCGCCCAGCTGATCGCCGACTCCGCCGCCGCGCACCTGATGAAGTCCGGCGCGGTTCAATGGGTGATCGTCGGCGCCGACCGCATCGCGGCCAACGGCGACACCGCCAACAAGATCGGCACCTACCAGCTGGCGATCAGCGCGAAGTACCACGGCGTCAAGTTCATGGTGGTGGCGCCGTCGTCGACGGTGGACATGGCGACCGCCAACGGCGAGGAGATCGAGATCGAACTGCGCGATCCGGCCGAGCTTCTGTCCAGCGGGGGCCGGCGCGTGGTGGTGGAGGGCGCGCAAGCGTGGAATCCGGTTTTCGACGTCGCACCCGCGGAGCTGATCGACGCGATCGTCACCGAGCGCGGCGTGATCGAGCGACCGGACACCCTCTCGATGCAGGCGCTGTTCGGCTGCTGATTTCCCGGACTCGACATTGGCTCGCGTCGCCGACACGACCCTGGTTGAGGGTTCCCGCACCGCGCGAGCTGCTCAATTCTTGAGCACATTCCGGACGCCCTTGTGCCGGCGCCGCGATGGTGCTGCAACTCATTGATTTCAAAGGTTGAAAACCTGTCGTTTTGTGGCCGTCCGTGCTACAATCCGCAGGTTGATTTCGGGTCGCTCGCGCATGCGCTTGAGACGCGGCGCCAGCGTCCTTTTTTTGTCTCCAGGGAAGCCACTCAATGGCAGAAACCGCCAAAGAAATCATTCGCGTCAACATCGAAGACGAGATGCGGCAGAGCTACCTCGATTACGCGATGAGCGTGATCATCGGTCGTGCGCTTCCCGATGTGCGCGATGGACTCAAGCCGGTGCATCGTCGCGTGCTGTTCGCGATGAACGAACTCGGCAACGTGTGGAACAAGCCGTACAAGAAGTCGGCCCGCGTGGTCGGCGACGTCATCGGCAAATACCATCCGCACGGCGACCAGTCGGTGTATGACGCGATCGTCCGCCTGGCGCAGCCGTTCTCGTTGCGCTACATGCTGGTCGACGGCCAGGGCAACTTCGGCTCGGTCGACGGCGACAGCGCCGCCGCCATGCGTTACACCGAGGTGCGCATGTCGCGGCTCAGCCATGAGCTGCTGGCCGACATCGACAAGGAAACCGTCGACTTCGGCCCGAACTACGACGAGAGCGAGCACGAACCGCTGGTGCTGCCCACGCGGGTGCCGAACCTGCTTGTGAACGGCTCTGCCGGCATCGCGGTCGGCATGGCCACCAACATCCCGCCGCACAACCTCAATGAGGTCGTCGCGGCGACGATCGCGCTGATCGACGAGCCCGCGCTGTCGATCGACGAGTTGATGCACTACATCCCGGGTCCGGATTTCCCGACCCACGGCATCATCAACGGTTCGTCCGGCATCGTCGAGGCGTACCGCACCGGCCGCGGCCGCATCCTGGTGCGGGCGAAGGCCGAGATCGAAACCGAGTCGAACGGCCGCGAGACGATCATCGTCCACGAACTGCCGTACCAGGTGAACAAGGCGCGGCTGATCGAGAAGATCGCCGAGCTGGTCAAGGAAAAGAAGCTCGAGGGCATCAGCGAGCTGCGCGACGAATCCGACAAGGACGGCATGCGCGTCGTCATCGAAATCCGCAAGGATGCGATGGGCGACGTGGTGTTGAACAACCTGTTCCAGCAGACCCAGCTGCAAGTCACCTTCGGCATCAACATGGTGGCGCTGCTGGACGGCCAGCCGAAGCTGCTGAACCTCAAGGATATCCTCGAAGCGTTCATCCGCCACCGCCGCGAGGTGGTCACGCGCCGCACCATCTTCGAACTGCGCAAGGCTCGCGCCCGTGCACACATTCTCGAAGGTCTCACCGTCGCGCTGGCCGACATCGACGAGATGATCGAGCTGATCAAGACCTCGGCGTCGCCGGCCGAAGCGCGCGAGCGCATGCTGGCCAGGAAATGGCAGCCGGGCGTGGTCGGCGCGCTGCTGTCGGCGGCTGGCGCCGGCGCCTCGCGACCGGAGGACATGGATCCGCGCGATGGGCTCAAGGCCGACGGTTACCAGTTGTCCGACGTGCAGGCGCAGGAAATCCTGGCGATGCGGCTGCACCGCCTCACCGGCCTGGAACAGGAAAAGCTTTCCGACGAGTACCGCCAGATCCTGGAAACCATCCGCGGTCTGATCGAGATTCTGGAGAACCCCGAACGCCTGCTGCAGGTGATCCGCGAGGAACTGGAAGCGATCAAGGCCGAGTTCGGCGATGCGCGGCGCACCGAGATCCAGCATTCGCAGGAGGACCTCAATGTCCTCGACCTGATCGCTCCGGAAGACATGGTGGTCACGCTGTCGCACACCGGCTACGTCAAGCGGCAGCCGGCCAGCACTTACCGGTCGCAGCGGCGCGGTGGCAAGGGTCGGTCGGCGTCCGCGCTGAAGGATGAAGATGTCGTCGAGCAGCTGTGGGTGGTCAACACGCACGACACCCTGCTCACCTTCACCAGCACCGGCCGCGTCTACTGGCTCAAGGTGTACCAGATTCCCGAGGCCGGTCCCGGTGCGCGCGGCAAGCCGATCATCAACCTGCTGCCGCTGGGCGAGGGCGAAAAGGTGCAGGCGGTGCTGCCGATCCGCGAGTACGCGGAAGATCGCTTCGTGTTCTTTGCCACCAAGCACGGCACGGTCAAGAAAACTCCGCTGACCGAGTTCGCCTTCCAGCTGCAGAAGGGCAAGCTGGCGATCAAGCTGCATGACGACGATGCCCTGGTCAACGTCGAGCTGACCGACGGCGACAGCGACATCCTGCTGTTCGCCTCCAACGGCAAAGTCAATCGTTTCGACGAGAACACCGTGCGCTCGATGGGCCGCACCGCTGCCGGGGTACGCGGCATGAAACTGGTCGGCGGCGCCGAGGTGGTATCGCTGATCGTCGCGGCGGAAGGCGACATCCTCACCGCCACCGCGCGTGGCTACGGGAAGCGCACCGAACTGGCCGAGTTCACCAAGAAGGGCCGTGGCACCCAGGGCGTCATCGGCATCCAGTGTTCCGAGCGCAACGGCCCGCTGGTCGGCGCGGTGCAGGTCACCGAGGCGCAGGAGCTCATGCTGATCTCCGACCAGGGCACGCTGGTGCGCACGCGGGTGGCGGAGGTCTCGCAGCTGGGCCGCAATACCCAGGGCGTTACCCTGATCAAGCTGCCCGCGGAAGAAACGCTGGTCAGCGTGATGCGGTTGGATGCGGAAGAGGACAACGGCGACGAGGCCATCGTCGAGTCCGCGGATGCGCCGGTTGGCGAGGCCGGAGATGGCGCCACGGAAGAGGCCGCCGCGGACGAGTGATCCCGCTGTGATGAAACGAACAGGCCCTGGCATTGCCGGGGCCTGTTTGCGTCCATGGCATGCCGCACGTCGCTCAGCGATGATCCAGCGTGACACCGGTCAGCAGGCCGCGAGCCAGCATGCTGCATTGACGCCGGTACACCAGAAGTTGCCACTGGCGTCCGCCCACCTGGCGCCACAGGACTGCCGAGCGCACCGCGGCGAGCAGGTTGGCGCGCACTTTCTCGACCACCGCCGGTTGCTGCAGCTGCTGCGGATTGCCGCTGACCATCACTCGTGGCCGCAAGGTCGAAAGCGTGGACGCATACAGCTCGGCGAGACGGCCGCTGACCTGGCTCGAATCCTGTCCGAAATGCTCGACCTGGCGTTGCGCGGCCAGAATGCCGTGCTGCAGTTTCTCCAGCAGTTCGGGGCGACCGGCAAGGCTGCGTTCCAGCCGCATCACGGTGACCACCATGCGGGTGACCGACATGTCGCGATCGCTCTCGTCGAGCTGGGCGACCAGGTTGCGCAAGCCGAGTCGTACGCCCGAGACGCCACCGTACACGGCCACCACCGAGGGCGCGTCGATGCGGAAGATGCTGGCCACGCCGGCCTGCATGGCGATCTCGTCGCAGCGTCCGTCGTTGGCCAGTTGCTGGGCCAGCGAGCAGGCCTGAAACAATCCGGCCAGGGCGATCACGCGCTCCTCGTTCATGCCTAGGGTTTCAAACACGGATATGCGATTCCTTGGGTTGCGCTGTGGTGGTGAGGGTGGAGACCGGCAGCAAGCCGCCGTAGGCGGCATCGGTGGCCATGATGACCGCGCCGCCGAGACAGACCTCGCCAGCGTAGAAAACGACCGATTGCCCGGGCGTGACGGCACGCTGCGGCAGATCGAACGTGACGGCAAGCCCGGCCTCGCCGACGCTGACCGAACACGCCTGGTCGGCCTGACGGTAACGCGTGCGCGCCGTGCAGCGAAACTCGGCGCCCGGCGGTTCGCCGGCGATCCAGTGGGCCGTCTCGGTATGCAATCGCCGTGACAGCAGCCAGTGGTTCTCGCCGCCCTGGGCGACGACCAGCACATTGGCCGGCACGTCCTTGCCCACCACGAACCACGGTTCGCCGCTGGCGCCGTGGCGGCCGCCAATGCCCAGCCCGTTGCGCTGGCCCAGGGTGTAGTACATCACGCCCTGGTGTTCGCCGACCCGCCGTCCGTCAGGCGTGCGCATCTCGCCCGGGCGCGCGGGAATGTATTGCGCCAGGAAGCTGCGGAAGTCGCGCTCGCCGATGAAACAGATACCGGTGGAATCCTTCTTCGCGTGGGTCGGCAGCGCCGCCTCGCGAGCCAGTTCGCGCACGCGCGGTTTCTCGATTCCGCCCAGCGGAAACAGCGTGGCGGCCAGTTGCTGCTGGCCCAGCGCATGCAGGAAATAACTCTGGTCCTTGGCCGCGTCCACCGCCCGCAGCAGTCGATGGCGCCCATCCACGCAATCGACGCGGGCGTAATGGCCGGTGGCGATCCTTTCCGCGCCGAGCGCACGGGCCTCGTCGAGGAAGGTCTTGAACTTGATCTCGCGATTGCACAGCACGTCCGGGTTGGGTGTGCGGCCGGCGCGGTATTCGGCAAGAAAGTGCTCGAACACGCCATCCCAGTACTCCGCCGCGAAATTGCGTGCGTGGAACGGGATGCCCAGGCGCCCGCAGACCGCCACCGCGTCCTTGCGATCCGCGTCGCTGGTGCACGGACCGTCGCGGTCGTCCTCTTCCCAGTTCTGCATGAACAGGCCCTCGACTTCGTGGCCCTGCCGTTGCAGCAACAAGGCGGCCACCGACGAATCGACACCGCCGGAGACGCCCAGCATCACCTTCATCCGCGCGACCCTCCCGGCACCCAGCTCAAGCTGGACAACGGCAGACGCTGGCCGGCCAGCCAGGCGTCGATACTGGTCAGCACCAGCGGACTGCGCAGGCGCTCGCCGAGGCCGGCGATTTCGTCGCGGGTCATCCACATGGCGCGGCAGATGCCGGTGTCCAGCGGACGGCTGACGTCATGTTCAATCGCCCGGGCGGCGAAACTGAACCGGATCACCGCCTCTCCGTGCTCGCTGCTGCACCATTGCTGCACGCCGATCAGGTGCTGCAATTCGACCGTCCAGCCGGTTTCTTCCAGCGTCTCGCGCACGGCAGCGGCGGCCAGCGTTTCGCCGTCCTCCAGGTGCCCGGCCGGCTGGTTGCAGACCAGTCGTCCGGCAACCTCTTCCTCGACCATCAGATAGCGCCCGGCGTCGGCCACCACGCACGCCACGGTGACGTGCGGGCGCCAGATCTCGGGGCGGGGCGTGGGGTCGGCCATGAAGTGCAGGGGTGGAAAAGCGTCCATTGTGCCACTACCTGCAGTAAACGCCGACGCGCCGGGCGCGATTGGCGGCGGCGTATACTTCAACCGAAAGCGAATGCCTCCCACGACACCATGGCCAACGAAAACGAACGCGAACAGGACAGCGGCCGCGGTCTGGCGCTGGAAACCGCCAAGCCGGAAGTGGCACGACCGCCGCTGTACCAGGTGCTGCTGCTGAACGACGATTTCACACCGATGGATTTCGTGGTGGAGGTGCTGCGCAGTTTCTTCACCCTGGACCAGGAACAGGCGGTGCAGATCATGCTGCACGTGCATACTCGCGGACGCGGCGTGTGCGGCGTGTTCACGCGGGAAGTGGCAGAAACCAAGGTTACCCACGTCAACGAATACTCCCGCTCGCACCAGCACCCGTTGTTGTGCACTATGGAAAAGCTCTGAACGCCCCCATTTCGTGCCCATCGCGGCGCTGAAGGCCGCCCACAAGCAAGCGGAGACGATCCGAATGTTCAGCAAGGATCTGGAAGTCACCATCGGGCACTGCTACAAGCAGGCCCGCGAACAGCGCCATGAGTTCATGACGGTGGAGCACCTGTTGCTGGCGCTGACCGAGAACCAGTCGGCCTTGGGCGCCCTGCGCGCCTGCGGGGTCGACCTGCCGCGCCTGGCGGGCGAGCTTACCCGTGTCATCGGCGAGACGGTGCCGGTGTTGCCGCCGGGCGACGAGCGCGACACGCAGCCCACGCTGGGCTTCCAGCGGGTGCTGCAGCGCGCCGTCTACCACGTCCAATCGTCCGGTCGAAAGGAGGTCACCGGTGCCAATGTGCTGGTGGCGATCTTCGGCGAGAAGGATTCGCATGCGGTGTTCTTCATGCACCAGCAGGAGATCACCCGGCTCGACGTGGTCAACTACATCTCCCACGGCATCGCCAAGATCGGCGACGAGCCGGCCGCCGGCGTGTCCGGCGGCGAGCGCGAGGGCGAGGAGGGTGGCGAGCCCAAGGGCAACCCGCTGCACGAGTTCGCCAGCAACCTCAACGAACTGGCGCTGGAAGGCAAGATCGACCCGCTGATCGGGCGCGCCGACGAGATCGAGCGCACCATCCAGGTACTCTGCCGCCGGCGCAAGAACAATCCGTTGTATGTCGGCGAGGCCGGCGTGGGCAAGACCGCGCTGGCCGAAGGCCTGGCCAAGCGCATCGTCGACGGCGAAGTGCCCGAGGTGCTGGAGAGCGCCACGATCTGGGCGCTGGATCTCGGTGCCCTGGTGGCCGGTACCAAGTACCGTGGCGATTTCGAGAAGCGCCTCAAGAGCGTGATCGCGCAGCTCAAGAAGCAGCCCGGTGCGATTCTGTTCATCGACGAGATCCACACCATCATCGGCGCCGGCTCCGCCTCGGGCGGCACCATGGACGCCTCGAACCTGATCAAGCCGATGCTGGCCTCGGGCGAGCTGCGCTGCATCGGTTCGACCACGTTCCAGGAATACCGCGGCGTGTTCGAGAAGGACCGTGCGCTGGCCCGCCGCTTCCAGAAGATCGACGTGGTCGAACCGACCGTGGCCGACAGCGTGGAGATCCTCAAGGGCCTGCGTTCGCGCTTCGAGGAACACCACCACGTGGCCTACACCAACGACGCCCTGAAGGCGGCGGTGGACCTGTCGGTGAAACACATCCCCGACCGGCTGCTGCCGGACAAGGCGATCGACGTGATCGACGAGGCCGGCGCTCGCCAGCGACTGCTGCCCGAAGACAAGCGCACCGGCACCGTGGATGTCGGCGAAGTCGAGTACATCGTGGCCAAGATGGCGCGGATTCCGGAGAAGCAGGTCTCCGCCTCCGATCGCGACGTGCTGCGCAACCTTGAGCGCAACCTCAAGATGGTGGTGTTCGGCCAGGACCCGGCGATCGAGGCGCTGGCCGCGTCGATCAAGATGGCCCGCTCGGGCCTGGCCGATCCGTCCAAGCCGATCGGCTGCTTCCTGCTGGCCGGCCCGACCGGCGTCGGCAAGACCGAAGTCACCAAGCAGCTGGCAATGCAGCTCGGCATCGAGATGATCCGCTTCGACATGTCCGAGTACATGGAAGGGCACTCGGTGTCGCGCCTGGTCGGCGCGCCCCCGGGCTACGTCGGTTTCGACCAGGGCGGCCTGCTGACCGAGGCGGTGACCAAGCATCCGCACGCGGTGCTGCTGCTGGACGAGATCGAGAAGGCGCACCCGGACGTGTTCAACATCCTGCTGCAGGTGATGGACCGTGGCGTGCTCACCGACACCAACGGGCGCGAGGCGAACTTCAAGAACGTGGTGGTGGTGATGACGACCAACGCGGGCGCGGCGATGGCTTCGCGCCGCACCATGGGCTTCGTCGAGCAGAAGCACGAGTCCGACGCGATGGAGGTGATCCGCCGCATCTTCACCCCGGAGTTCCGCAACCGGCTGGACGCGATCATCCAGTTCGACTCGCTGGATTTCGAGCACATCCTGCGCGTGGTCGACAAGTTCCTGATCGAGCTGGAAAGTCAGCTGACCGAGAAGAAGGTGAGCCTGGACGTGGGCGCCGATGCGCGCCGCTGGCTGGCCGAGCACGGCTTCGACCCGCAGATGGGCGCGCGGCCGATGGCGCGGGTGATCCAGGAGAAGGTGAAACGGGCACTGGCCGACGAGCTGCTGTTCGGCAAGCTGGTCGATGGCGGCGTGGTCAAGCTGAGCGTGGCCGACGGCGAACTGAAGGTGGAGTGCAAGGCCGCCACCAAGTTGCCGGCCATCGTCGAGTAATTGCCGGGTTGAATGATGGCCGCCCGAGAGGCCGGCTCCACAACGCAAAAGCGGCGCCATGCGCCGCTTTTGTCATGTCGGTATGTCGAACCCGTCGGGGCTGCCTACTTCATGCGGTAGGTGATGCGCCCCTTGCTGAGGTCGTACGGGGTCATCTCGATCTTGACCTTGTCGCCCGTGAGGATGCGGATGTAGTGCTTGCGCATGCGCCCGGAGATGTGCGCGATCACCACGTGACCGTTCTCCAGCTGCACGCGGAACATGGTATTGGGCAGGGTCTCCTGGACCGTGCCTTCCATTTCGATGACGTCGTCTTTGGCCATATGTCCCGGGCTTCACGCGCAGCCGAGATGGCCGCGTAAGCCGTCGATTATGCCACGAATGGTGGCGTGGTTAAAGAATCATCAAGGCCATCTCAGGCTCAGGCAAACAGCTCCTCGAGCTTTCGCCGGATCTCCTGTTCGATCATGCCGGTCAGCGGCGCCAGCAGCATGCCCAGCCGCGCCTGCACGTCGATTGCCTCGTGCTCCACGACGATGGAACCGGTGACGCCGGGGCGCGAGAAGCCCAGGGTGTCGCCTTGCCATTCGCCAGCCAGGCCGAACTTCTCGTGCATGCGCGCGGCCACCTGCTCGACGCGGGCGCGGGCCTCGGCGATCGGCAATTGGTGAGCGCGGCGGATATGGATGCTCGGCATGGCATGCTTCCGGCAAAGCGCCCATCTTACTGCCATGCAGGTGCATGGTAGAGTCTCGCGATTCATCGATCTGGCACGCCATGCGCATCGAATTTCCCAACGCCGCTCGCGAGGATTTCCGCTGGACGCAGGCACGGCTGTGCATCGGCAGCGACGCCGCCAATGACCTGGTGCTGGCCGCCGGCCAGGCGGCCGCGAGGCATGTGTGCATCGAGCAGGATCGACGTGGCTGGGTGCTCCAGGTGCTGCCCTCGGCCGACCGCATCTACGTCAACGCCAGGCCCGTGCGCGAGCGTGCGCTGGTGCGTGCGGGCGACGTGGTCAGCATCGGCGATTGCCGCATGCTGCTGCGCGACGACGATGACCCTGCGCTGCGTGCGCCGCGCCAGGTCCCGGCGCACGAACGCTGCATCGTGGCGCTGCGCGCGGTCGCCGGACCGCTGTCCGGGCGGTTGCTGCCGGTACAGGACGGACTGGAATTCGGTCCCGCCGGCCGTTGCCTGCCGGGACTGCCGGCGGGCGAGGCGGTGGGCCTGCGCATCGGCTGGCACGAGGGCCGGCTGATGCTGGAATCGACCCTGCCGTCGGCGCGGCATCCGTTGCGGGTGAACGGTGTCGCGACGCAGTGCGTGGCGCTGCAGGACGGCGACCAGATCGGCGTGGCCATGCATCGTTTCGTGCTGGAGGCGCCAGGCATGGAAGCCGAGCCGGAACCAGTCGGGGCCGCACCGCGAGTGGCGGCTTTGCCCGAGGCCGCAGCCGGGCCTTCCGGCGAAGTGTGGTGGCTGATCGCCACCGCCGCCGCACTGGCGCTGGCCATCGCCCTGGTGTTGCTGGTGCGCTTCTGACCGCCGGTTGACGAAAGCATGTTGCGCCGCGGCATAATGCGGAACAACCCCTCGACGCCGCAGGAAACCCCGTGAGCAGAGTCTGGAACTTCAGTGCCGGTCCCGCCGCGCTGCCGCTGGCCGTGCTTGAGCGCGCCCGCGACGAGCTGACCGACTGGCAGGGTAGTGGCGCTTCGGTGATGGAACAGTCCCATCGCGGCAAGCGCTTCATCGCCATGGCCACGCAGGCCGAGGCGGACTTGCGCACGCTGGTGGGCATTCCCGCGGACCATGCCGTACTGTTCCTGCAGGGAGGCGCAACCCAGCAGTTCGCCCAGATCCCGATGAACCTGGCGGGCGAGGGCGAAAGCGCCGACTACATCGACAGCGGCCACTGGAGTGCCAAGGCGATCAGCGAGGCGACGCCGTACGTGCGGGTCAACGTGGCCGCCAGTGCGAAGGCCGTCGGCTATCGGCAGCTGCCGCCGCGCGAAAGCTGGAAGCTCGATCCTCGCGCCGCCTACGTGCATTACACGCCGAACGAAACCATCCATGGCATCGAGTTCCCCGACGTGCCCGACGTGGGCGAGGTGCCGCTGGTCGCCGACATGTCCTCCAGCATCCTGTCCGCCCCGCTGGACGTAGGCCGGTTCGGCCTGGTCTATGCCGGCGCGCAGAAGAACATCGGCCCGTCCGGACTGGTGCTGATGATCATCCGGCGCGACCTTCTGCAGCGCGCGGGCCGGCCGATGGCGCGGATCTTCCGCTATGCCGACCACGCCGCGGCCGACTCGATGCTGAACACCCCCAACACCTGGGGATGGTACCTCGCCGGACTCACGTTCCAGTGGCTGCTGGCGCAGGGCGGGCTGGCCGCGATGGGCGCAGCCAACCGCGCCAAGGCCGACTTGCTGTACGCGAGTATCGACGGCTCTGGCGGCTATTACCGCAACCCGGTGGAGCCCACCGCGCGTTCGCGCATGAACGTGCCCTTTACCCTGCACGACAGCGCGCTGGATGCGCCGTTCCTGCAGGAGTCCGAGGCCGCCGGGCTGCTTGCCCTGAAGGGGCACAAGGCGGTGGGCGGGATGCGGGCATCGCTGTACAACGCCGTGCCGCTGGAGGCGGTCGAGACGCTGGTCGCATTCATGCGCGACTTCGCCACCCGCCATGGTTGAACATCATTCGCGGAGCATGGGATGCTCGCATGCAAATGGACTTCTTTCCATCCAGACGGCCAAGGCATGAACGACCCCAAGACCCCGTTGAGCGAGATGCGCGAGCGCATCGACAGCATCGACCGGCAGATCCAGCAGCTAATCTCCGAGCGCGCCAATCATGCCCGCACCGTGGCGAAGGTGAAGGGCGAGGGGCTCTCGGCGATCGACTACTACCGTCCCGAGCGCGAGGCGCATGTGCTGCGCATGGTGGTGGATCGCAACCAGGGCCCGCTGTCCGACGCCGAGATGGTGCGGCTGTTTCGCGAGATCATGTCCTCCTGCCTGGCGCAGGAAGACCCGCTGAAGATCGGCTTCCTGGGTCCGGAGGGCACCTTCAGCGAACAGGCCGTGCGCAAGCATTTCGGCCATGCCGCCTACGGCCTGCCGCTGGGCAGCATCGAGGAGGTGTTCCAGGAGGTCGCCGCCGGGCACGCCGATTTCGGCGTGGTGCCGGTGGAGAACTCGGGGCAGGGCATGATCCAGGTGACGCTGGACATGTTCCTCACTTCCGAGGCCACCATCTGCGGCGAGATCGAGCTGCGCGTGCACCAGTGCCTGCACTCGCGCAGCGGCAGGCTGGAAGACGTGCGCCGCATCTACGCCCATGCGCAATCGCTGCAACAATGCAAGACCTGGCTGCGTGTCAACCTGCCTGGAGTCGAGTGCATCGCGGTATCGAGCAACGCCGAGGCGGCTCGACTGGCGCTGCATGCCGACGACGTCGCGGCAATCGCCGGCGAAAGCGCAGGCAAGGTCTACCGGCTGAAGACTGTCGCACAGGGCATCGAGGACCGCGCCGACAACACCACCCGCTTCCTGGTGATCGGACGCACGCTGTTCCCGCCCTCGGGCAACGACCGTACCTCGCTGCTGGTCACGGTCAACGACAAGCCGGGCGCACTGTACGACGTGCTCAGCCCGTTCGCCAGGCACGGCATCAGCCTTAACCGGATCGAGTCGCGCCCGGCGCACACCGGCAAGTGGCAGTACGCATTCTTCATCGACGTCTCCGGCCACATCGAAGACGACGCGCTGCAGGCCGCCGTGCACGACATCGGCGAGTCGGCCGCGTCGATCCGCGTCCTCGGCTCCTACCCGGTGGCCTTGCCTTGAGCGCACGGCTGGACTGGCACAGCGGCGCGGGTGGTCCCTTGCACGGCAGCGTCGCCGTGCCGGGCGACAAGTCGATCTCGCATCGGGCGCTGATGCTGGCGGCTATCGCCGAGGGACGTTCGCATGTTCGAGGCTTTCTTGAAGGCGAGGACACGCGCGCCACAGCCGCGGTGCTGGCCCAGCTCGGGGTGCGCATCGAAACCCCGAGCGATGGCGAGCGCATCGTTCACGGAGTCGGCCTGCGCGGCCTGCACGCCGCCACGCAGCCGCTGGACTGCGGCAATGCCGGTACCGGCATGCGCCTGCTGGCCGGCCTGCTGGCCGGGCAGTCGTTCGACAGCGTGCTGGTGGGCGACGCTTCACTGTCGAAGCGTCCGATGCGTCGGGTGACCGAGCCGCTGACGCAGATGGGCGCACGCATCGACAGCCATGGCGGCCTGCCGCCGCTGCGGCTTCACGGCGGCGGCGCCTTGCGCGGCATCCGCTACGAGTTGCCCGTGGCCAGCGCTCAGGTGAAGTCCGCCCTGCTGCTGGCGGGCCTGTACGCGCAGGGCACCACCGAGATCCTCGAACCGCACCCGACCCGCGACTACACCGAACGCATGCTGGCCGCGTTCGGCTGGCCGATCGAGTTCGCGCCGGGTCGTGCCCGGCTCGACGGCGGCCACGCCTTGCGCGCCGTCGACGTCGAGGTGCCGGCGGATTTCTCGTCGGCGGCGTTCTTCCTGGTCGCCGCCGGCATCGTGCCGGGTTCGCAACTGCGCCTGCCGGGAGTGGGCCTCAATCCGCGCCGCACCGGCCTGCTGCAGGCGTTGCGCCTGATGGGCGCGGATATCGTGGTGGAACGGGAGCGCGAGGCCGGCGGCGAGCCGGTGGGCGACCTGGTGGTCCACCACGCGCCGTTGCATGGCGTCGAGTTGCCCGCCGCGCTGGTGCCGGACATGATCGATGAGTTCCCGATCCTGTTCATCGCTGCTGCCGCCGCATCGGGGCGCACGGTGATCCGCGGCGCGGCCGAGTTGCGGGTGAAGGAGTCCGATCGCATCGCGACGATGGCGGCGGGCCTGCGCGCGCTGGGCGTGGCAGTCGAGGAAACCCCGGATGGCGCGGTCATCGACGGCGGGCCGATCGGCGCGGGCACGGTGGAAAGCCTCACCGACCATCGCATCGCGATGAGCTTCGCGGTGGCTGGCTTGCGCGCGGCCGGTCCGGTGCGGATCAATGACTGCCGTCATGTGGCCACCTCGTTCCCGGGCTTTCGCGCGCTGGCCAACGGCTGCGGGTTCGCCCTGAGCGAGGCGGGCTGAACCCGTTGCGATACTCGTTGTATCGTGGGGATGCGCATTGGCGCGCACCTCGGAATTGACTCATGCCGCTTGCCTCACCTCCCTTCATCGTGGCCATCCCGGCCCGGCATGGCTCGACCCGGTTGCCCGGCAAGCCCCTGCGCGACATCGGCGGGGTGTCGATGGTCGTGCGCGTGGCGCAGCGCGCGCTGCAGGCCGGCGCCGGCCGCGTGGTGGTGGCGGTCGACGACGAGCGGATCGCCGAGGCGCTGGCCAGCCAGCACGAGGTGCAGATCTGCATGACCCGCCGCGACCACGCCTCCGGCAGCGACCGGCTGGCCGAATGCGCGGAGCAGCTCGGCTGGGACGACGACAGCATCGTGGTCAACCTGCAAGGCGACGAACCGTTCGCGCCGGCCGCCGGCATCCGTGCGGTTGCCCAGGCGCTGGCGGGCGACGATGCGCCGATGGCCACGCTGGCCACGCCGATCATCGACGCCGAGGAGCTGTTCGATCCGAACGTCGTGAAAGTGGTGCGCACCGGCAACGGGCGCGCGCTGTATTTCAGCCGCGCGCCGCTGCCGTGGGCGCGCGACGCGTTCGCGGTGGACCGGCACGCGCTGCCGTCGGGCACGCCGTTTCTGCGCCACATCGGCATCTATGCCTATCGGGCCGGATTCCTGCGTCGCTACACGCAGCTGTCGCATACCCCGCTGGAACAGACCGAATCGCTGGAGCAGTTGCGCGTGCTCGAGCACGGTTACCCGATCGCGGTGCGACTGACCCCCGAGCCGTTTCCCCCAGGCATCGATACCGAGGCGGACCTGGAACGCGCCGAGCTGTGGTTGCGCTCGCATCCGTGAAGCTCCATATCGGGAGCGTCGCCATCCGCTCCCGCTAGAATCCCCCCCATGCAGCCCCCGCATCCGCTCCCCTTCGACGGCAAGGCTTTCGTCCGCACGCTCACTACTTCGCCGGGCGTCTATCGTCACTTCGACGCGGCGGGCGAACTGCTTTACGTAGGCAAGGCCGGCAACCTGAAGAAGCGCGTCGGCAGCTATTTCCTGAAGCCGCCGACGGAGGCGCGCATCGCCGCGATGGTGGCGCAGATCGCCCGCGTCGAGATCACGGTGACACGTACCGAGGGCGAGGCGCTGTTGCTGGAATCGCAGCTGATCAAGTCGCTCAAGCCGCGCTACAACATCCTGCTGCGCGACGACAAGAGCTACCCCTACATCTACCTCTCCAGCGGCGAGGACTATCCGCGGCTGGCTTTCCACCGCGGCGCGAAAAACCTGCCGGGTCGCTATTTCGGGCCGTATCCCAGCGCCCATGCGGTGCGCGAAAGCCTCAACCTGATGCAGAAGCTGTTCAAGGTGCGCCAGTGCGAGGACAGTTATTTCCGCAACCGCACGCGCCCCTGCCTGCTGTACCAGATCGGCCGCTGCAGCGCGCCGTGCGTGGGACTGATCAGCGTCGAGGATTATCGCCAGGACGTGCGCCATGCCGAGATGTTCCTGGAAGGGCGCAGCAACGCGGTGATCGACGAACTGGCCGAGTCGATGGAGCAGGCCAGCCAGTCGCTGCAGTTCGAGCGTGCCGCGAAACTGCGCGACCAGGTGGCCGCGTTGCGCCAGCTGCAGGCGCAGAACCACGTGCGCGGCGCCAGCGCCGACATGGACGTGCTCGCCTGTCGCATCGAGGCCGGCATGGCCTGCGTCAGCGTGCTGTTCTTCCGCAATGGCATCAGCCTGGGGACACGGGACTTCTTCCCGCGGCTGCCGCTGGACGCGACGCCGGCCGACGTGCTGGCGCAGTTCATTGCGCAGTACTACCTGGACCGGCCGGTGCCGCGCGAGTTGATCCTGGGCATGGCGCTGCCCGACCAGACCCTGCTCGCCGAGGTACTGGGCCAGCATGCCGGCCATGCGGTGGAGCTGAAGTCCAGCGTGCGCGGGGATCGTGCGCAGTTCCTGCAGATGGCCGAGCGCAACGCCCAGGCCTCGCTTACCGCGCGACTGGCCAGCCGGCAGACGCTGGGCACGCGTTTCGACGATCTGCAGAAGGTGCTGGGCCTGGAGAGCATGCCGCGCCGGATCGAATGCTTCGACATCAGCCACACGATGGGCGAGCTCACGGTAGCCTCGTGCGTGGTGTTCGGCCCGGAAGGTCCCGAGAAATCGCATTACCGCCGCTTCAACATTGCCGGCATCACGCCCGGCGACGACTACGCGGCCATGCACCAGGCGCTGACCCGACGTTTTCGCAAAGTAGCCGAGGGCGAGGGCGTGCGTCCTGACGTGCTGCTGATCGACGGCGGCGCCGGCCAGGTGGCGCAGGCGCTGGAGGTGTTGTGCGACCTGGGCGTGGACGGCATCGAGGTGATCGGCGTGGCCAAGGGGCCGGGCCGCCGCGCCGGCGAGGAAACCCTGGTGCTGGCGCGGCATGAGGCAGGCAGCGTGGGCCGCGAGCTGCACCCCGGCTCGTCCTCGCCCGCATTGCACCTGGTCGCGGCAGTGCGCGACGAGGCTCATCGCTTTGCCATCAGCGGTCATCGCAAGCGACGCGAGAAAGCGCGTGAGCGCAGCGTGCTGGAAGACATCCCGGGCATCGGTGCGCGGCGCAGGTCGCTGCTGCTGAAGGCCTTTGGCGGCATGCAGGGGGTGGAGGCGGCGGGGGTGGAGGAGCTGATGCAGGTGAAGGGCATCGACCGGAACCTGGCCGAAAAGATCTATGCCAGCCTGCACGGCTGAATGCCGGCCCATGCCGTCACGTGGCAGCAGCACGCCAGCGTGCGAAACTGCAACAAACCCTCAGGACGAATCATGCGCATCAACCTGCCGACCTGGCTGACCCTTTTCCGTGTGGCCTTGCTGCCCGTCATGGTCGTGGTGTTCTACCTGCCGTTCCGCGGCCACAACATCACGGCCGCCATCGTGTTCATCCTGGCCGCCATCACCGACTGGCTGGACGGCTACCTCGCCCGGCGAATGAAGCTCACTTCGGCGTTCGGGGCCTTTCTCGACCCGGTGGCGGACAAGCTGATGGTAGCCGTGACGTTGTTCCTGCTGGTGCAGTCGCATCCGAGCAGCGGCTGGTCGGGCATCCTGATGGCGGTGACGGCGGCGGTCATCGTCGGGCGCGAGATCAGCGTCTCGGCCCTGCGTGAATGGATGGCCAAGATCGGTATGAGCGCCACCGTGAAGGTCGCGATGATCGGCAAGCTCAAGACCGTGATGCAGATGGTGGCGCTGGTGGTCCTGATCGTGCAGCACGAGAAGGAGGCGACGGCGCTGCGGCTGTATCACATCGGCGAAGGACTGCTGGTGATCGCCGGCATTCTGACCATCTGGTCGGGGCTGTACTACCTGCGTGCGGCGTGGCCGATGCTGCGCGACGATACCTCGGGCAAACCGACTTGACGACGCCGATTCACGTATTAGAATGCGCGGCTCCGATGCGGGAATAGCTCAGTTGGTAGAGCACGACCTTGCCAAGGTCGGGGTCGCGAGTTCGAGTCTCGTTTCCCGCTCCAGATTTCGCCGATGGCGACTCAAGGCCCTGACTCGTTCAGGGCCTTGTCGTTTCCGGCCATCGGCCATGGCGCAAGGGCGCACGCGGGAGGGCCCGGCGCTATTCACAAGCGATGCGGTTCTGCTATCATTTGCGGCTCCGATGCGGGAATAGCTCAGTTGGTAGAGCACGACCTTGCCAAGGTCGGGGTCGCGAGTTCGAGTCTCGTTTCCCGCTCCAGGATTTGCACGGAACCCCGGACCGCCGGGGTTTTGTTTTCCGGGGAATATGCGATCATCGTCGTGTCACGACGATCGCGTGCATCAAGCAACGGCCTGGTGGCAGAGTGGTCATGCAGCGGACTGCAAATCCGCGTACGCCGGTTCGATTCCGACCTAGGCCTCCATTGCAATCAACGATTTAGGCGCCTTATGGGCGCCTTCTTCGTTTGTGAAATGCGGTGGATTGGTGGCGAAATCGGGCGTTTGCCACTCGTTTTCAGGTGGCAAACTCGCGTAAGCTTGCGTCGTTTCCGATTACGCGAGTTTTCAGGGATGGCGACGAAGCGGCGGCGAGGGGCGACTTGGCATTACACGATCCGGCGGGCAGGGCTGTTGCCGAGGCCGATTTATCTGAGTTTCGACGATGAGGCCGAGGGTGATGAGTACGTGCGGCGCGTGGAGGCGCTGCTGGCGCGCGGAGTGGTGCCGGAGGAGTTCGGCGCGAAGCGGTCGACGCCGACGGCGCTGTTGAGTGATGCGGTGGCGAGGTACATGGATGTGCAGCATGTATCTGCCGACGATGCCGCGTTGTTAGATGTGGTGCTGATGCGCCTGCCGCGTGCGCTATCGTTGCTGGGGTTGACGTTCGCCTGGGCACAGGCCTGGGTGACGGCGATGAAGCGCGAGCAGAACCTGGCGCCCAGCACGATTCGACATTACGTGGGCGCGCTGGCTCGGGCGCTGGATTGGCTGGCTGCGCGGGGCGAAATCCCGACGAATCCGCTGCGGTTGTTGCGGAAGGGGTATTCCACCTACACGCCGGAAGATGCCCAACAGGTGGCGGTGGTTGAGGGCACGCCCAAGGCCGATGATGAACGGGACCGCCGGCTCGAGACGGGGGAGGAAAAGGCGATTCGTGCGACGTTGGCCGGGGCAAAGGCCGAAAGGCGTCAACGATCGCTGGAACTCAAGCATGCGCCGGCGCTGGTGCTGCTATTCGATATGGCGCTTGAGTCGGCGATGCGCCTGAGCGAGATGTATACGCTCACGGTGGATCAAGTGGATCTGGCGCGACACACGATCTTCCTTGACCGCACGAAGAATGGCGACAAGCGCCAGGTGCCGATCACGACGGTGCTGGGGAAACTACTCAAGCCGTACCTGCAGGGCCGCGAGCCTGGTGCTCAGGTGTTTCCGTGGTGGTCTGGCGAGCGATCGCGTGCGGAGATGCGTCGATGCACGGCGCAGTTGTCGCGGCAGTTCGCGCGAATTTTCGAGACGTCTGGGTGTGCCGATCTGCGGTTCCACGATCTGCGGCACGAAGCCACGGCGCGTATCTACGAGCGCACGGCGCTCACCGACATGCAGGTGGCGAAGATCACGGGCCACAAAAACCTGGCTTCGCTGCGTCGCTACGCGAACTTGCGGGCGTCAAATTTGGCGGCGGCGATGTGGTGAGGTTTTCGCCGATCTATTCGACGATTTCGCCATCTTGCATCCAGCACCAGCCTGCGCTTGTCACATAGCACCGGCGAGGCGGTGCGTCATCATTCATCGGTGCAGTGGGGACTGGTGAGCCTGGGCAGTGCCCGCCGCAAACCGTCGAGCACGCGCGACCAGCCGATGCGAGTGTTCCACTCCCGGCCGTCGACTACAGCGCGGTAGCTGTCGATCCTGGTTGTGCGGTATAGCTCGACCACGTGCGTGCGCGATTCGGGGCCGTCGAAGTCCTCGATCGTGATGCGCCGGCGCAGGTGCGGCGGTTGCCAGGTAGCGGGCCGTTGATCCTCGGCAGGCCGCTCCGGCCGCGGGTGCCACTTGCGGCGCGCGGTGTATTTGCGAGTTCGACGATACATTGCAGACCTTCAACGCTCCGGATAATGGGTGTTGGGCGGCATTGCGGTTCTGGTGGTGTACCGTATCTTTGCTTCTTGCATGACTCGCATGACGCTCCATTTCGGGTGTTCGTTGGCGATTTTGCGTGCCAGCGCCGTGATACCTGGTCGGCGCACCTCTGAAATATCCGCCAGCGAGTCGTTCCCCATAAACGCAATCTTTTTCATCGTTCTGCTCCGTCGGTGGGTTGCCGCCCAACTCTGCATTCCAGCGGACGCGCTGCGCGCGCCGCTAAATTTGGGCGTTAGCTGGCAAACTGCTCCAGCTCTTCGCGGGTAGCTGTCTGCTTCACGTAAAACCGTGCTTCAACCGGTCCGTCTTGCCCGTACATCGCGGCGTAATGGTCGGCCTCGTTCAACGCGGCCCTCGCGTCGGTTGTAGTGCCGCCGGCCTGCACGGAGCCGCCCTGCCATATTTCAAACTCAAACTCGGTCACGTCTTTTCTCCGTTGCTGGTCTCGCCAGCTAACAATTCGTTTAAGGGGCGACCGGCGTTTCACGCCGGCGCCTTAACTCAGCCGTTAGCTGGCCTTTCCGGCCTTCCAGTCTTGCCACCTGGTCATCGCTGACTCCATACAGTCGATGATCCAGCGGATTAGATGCAGCGCTGCCAAGGAAGTCTTTGTGCGCTTCGTAACCCATGTGGTGGCAATGCGGCCTTGCAATCGGTAGAGCATCGGTTCCTCCGTAGCTGCCAGCAGCCAGCTAACTATTCGTCCAAGCCGACGCCTTCGGCGCGGCTTAACTCAGGTGTTAGGCCCCAATGGCAGCCAACAGCTTCACCACTTTGTCGCCATCGCCCAAGATCAGCGCGTCCTCGATCTCGCGCACCTTCGCCTGGTGCTTCGAGTAGTGAGCTTCGCGTGCCAACTCATTGCGGTGGCCCCACTCGGCCACCACCTTTTCAGCGGCTCTCACTTTCGCAGGCTTCGGAATGTCACTGAACCGTTCCGCCCTCCGTGCGCGGGACAGCCGCTCGCGGATGATCTTGATCCGAGTGTTGTAAGGGATCGGGTTGTTCGTCGCTTTCTTCGTTGCCATTGCTTTGTCCTCGGTTGTGTCGGCCCTCTCGCTGTGGGGCCTAACAGTTCAATCAACCGGAAGCCGCTTCGCGGCTCCGGTTATCTCCGGTGTTAGAACCCAAGCGTTGCAGCCTGTCGATTTCCGCAGCGATCAGGGCTCCAGCCTTTGCCAGTTCGCGCACGCGATCATTCGGCGTCGGCTTCCACCACCTGCGCTCCCACGGCCAATGCTCCAGTATCAGTTCGCGCAGTTTCTTTCCGCGCTCGTACAGCCCTTGGTTTTCCTGTGTCGCGTAACACGCTGCTGCGACCGCAAGTGATCCGTCTGTGTGTTCGTCATCGTGAGCCGCCGACCAACCTTCTGCCTCCGTTTGCCGGGCACGCTCCGCTGCGATTATCTCAATGCCAGTTTTCATGTTGCTCCTCGTATGCTTGGGTTCTAACACGTCATTCAAGGCGGACGGCTGCGCCGCCGCTTAATTCAGGTGTTAGACCTCAATGGTCACTTCTTGCATCGGCAGTTCTTCCCCGTTGTCATCGTCGGCGTATGCCTCTCGAAATGCTTCGCCAACTGTCGAGTTCACACCGCTCCATGATCCGTCCGAGACAGCGCGTGCGTCGTCCTCGTCGTTTGTAATGAAGCCTTCCGTTTTCCGCTGGTTCCACACAATGTGGTATCGCTTCTTTGTCATGTCAGTGTTCCGTGTGAGTTGAGGTCTAACACGTCATCCGAGCTGACAGCTTCGCTGCAGCTCAATTCAGGGGTTAGGCGTCAGAGGTGGAGACTCAAGCAAACCAGGCTCCGCACCGTCCGTACCGGCTCGGCTGACCACCAACGCGGATTTCCGTGGTCATTTGACGGATCGGCCGGGGATACGCCCCGACCTGTTTACGGCGCGCGGTGATACGCACCGCACTCCGGGCTGTTGCCTTGCTCGAGTCTCCACCTCTCACGTCTATGGTCATGTGCGCTTTTCGTACCGGCTAAGGTCCGGCTTCGGTGTTTGGGGGCGCCGCGATTGGCCGCGCGGGGTGGCGGGCGTGTTGTCGATCATGCGCACGCGGCGGCGATGGTCTGCTTGTTCGCGGGCGTGTTGGGCGATGTATGCGAGTACGTCGGCGCGGAGCAGAACGGTGCGTTTCTGGTTGATGCGCAGGGCAGGCAGGGCGCCGGTGTCGATGATCTGCTCCACGGCTTCCACGCCGCAGCGCATGAGCGCGGCGGTGCCCTTCACGTCGAGGGTTTCGCTGGTGTCGATGGCCCGGGGATTCATGCCGCCATCCGTTCCGGCACGGTGGCCGGGTCGAGGTTGGCGCGGGCGATGGCGGCGAGCGGCGGCGGGCTGACGCTGTTGCCGACCATGCGCACGGCGGCGCTGATGGTGAGAGGCTTGCCACTGGCGGTGCGGTCGATGATGTAGTCGGCTGGGAAGCCCTGGGCGCGGTACAGCTCGCGCGGCTTGAGCATGCGCAGGCCGATGTCGACGATGACGTAGGGCGTGCCCTTGATCGTGACGGTGACCAGCGCCAGGCGGTCGCGAGTGGTGACGGTGTCGAGCGATTCGCGCAGGTCGCGCGGCGCGCCGTTGCCGTAGTAGTTGATCAGGAACGCGGCCACGCGTAGCGCGCCGGCTTCGTGCTCGTGGCTGAGTGCCGCAAGACTGGCGGTCACCAGCCGCTGCTGGCTGCCGCTGGCGGTGATCGAGCTCACCGGCTCATCGGCGCCTCGCGCGCGGGCCGGGTTGCCGTTCTCGCCGCCGCCGTTGGCTTGTTCGAGGAACGCGGTGACGACGGCGCAGTCGGCTTTTGCTGTGACGGTGTAGCCCGGCTGGTTGACCGGGCGCGGTTCCGTGTCGCCAGCGCGGCCGCCGACGCCGGCCAGCAATGCGGTGACCAGCGCATGCTTGGCACCACCACCGACGACGGTGCCGAGTGGCGACTGCAGATCGAGCGCGCGCGGCGCCTGCCCGGCGCGCTCGCCGTAGCCGGTCTGCACCAGCGTCGGCGCCACCACCGCATGCGCACCACCTTTCGGCCAAGCCGTGACCACGCCGAGCGGTTCGCTAGTCGGCGCGATGCCGTTGGCCGATGCGTTCGCGCACTGCACGATGAACGGCTCCGCCGCCTCCACGACATAGCGCATCACGCCGCGCGCGATGCGGCGCTGCGTGGCGTCGGCCAGCGGCTTTTTACGCTTGAAGATTGACGGGCACGGGATGGACCAGTCGATGCAGTCGGCGGCGGTGACGTAGGGGTGTGTGCGGCCGGGGCCGTGGGTGGGTTTGGGCCAACGGATGGGCTCACCGTCTCGGCGGGCGATGAGGAACAGGCGCTCGCGGCTGGTGCCGGCGCCGTAGTCGCAGGCGCGCAGGATGCGCCATTCCACGACATAGCCGAGCGCGCGCAGCGCGGCGCCGAACTGGCGCCAGATGCTGCCTGCGCGCTTCTTGTCGGGGATCAGGAACTGCTCGCGCAGTGGGGTGCGCTCGCCGGGCGGGGCCACGGTGCCGTCGAGGCGAATCACGCGGCCGGTGGCTTTGTCGCGCTTGGCGATCAGCGGGCACCAAGTGAGGATCTGACGCACGTTTTCCAGGCTGATGATGCGCGGGGCGAGGCCATGCCGCGCGAGCCGGCCGGCAACCTTGATCATGACCCAGCTGAGCGAACGGGTGGAGCGCGATCGCGGCTGGCCGCCCTTGGCCTGGCTGAAATGCGTGCAGTCCGGGCTGCCGTGGAACCAGCCCACCAGGCGGCCGGCGACTTCGCGCAAGATGTTGACGGCGTAGACGTCGGCTTTCATGTGCCGCGTGAACGGATGGTTGGCGGCGTGCATGCCGAGGGCGTCGGCATCGTGGTTGACGGCCACGTCTGGGTCGCGGCCCAGCGCCTGGCGCAGGGCTTCGCTGGCGCCGCCACCGCCGGCGAAGAAGTCGACGACGATTTCGCCGGGGCGCAGCGCGCTGGCGAGTGCCTTGCGGGGAAAGTTGAAGGCGCGTTGCGTGCCGTCAGCCATGGACTGCGGCTCCCTGATAGGCGCACAGTGCCGCGCGCAGGCCGACGCGGATGCTGGCATCCAGCGCGTGCGCGGTGGGTTCGCCAGTCGACGGGTCCACTTCCATGGCCATGCGAGCGACGCAGCCGACTTTGTAGGCGTGCACGGCATGGTCGAACGCGTGCGGCGACGCATCGGTGTCGGCGATGGCGCCGCAGATCTGCGCGACCAGTTCCATGGCCTTTTCCGGAGGCAGGTATTTGTAGTCGCTGCCGATGTAGACGGCGATGCGGCCGTCGGGCATGGCGCAGGCGATGGGTTTGAGGTCAGGCACGGTGGATCCTCACGGTGACGCGCCGGCCTTCCAGACGGTGGTCGAAGCGGCGGCGGGTGGTGGTCAATGGCGCGAGCCACGGGTGGCGCGCGTGGAAGCGTTGTTGCAGGCGGTAGCTGGCGGCGTTAGCGAAGTGGCCGCGATAGCTGGCCCAGATGCTGCCGAGCCGGCGCAGCTCGGCCGGGGTGCAGCGGACGCCGGTGGTGGTGGCGTGGTCGTGGTGCCAGGCGTTGAGCGCGGCCGCCGCATGCTTGACGACGCGTGAGCGCACGCGGGTGTGGGTGGGGAAGGTGACGTAGCCGAGGAAGTCGATGCCGGCGGTGAGCGGGCGCAGGCGGATGTCGGCTTTCAGCTCCAGCCGCAGGTGCGTGCGCAGGAAGGTGGTGATCTGTTCCAGCCAGGCTTGCAGCTGGTCGCGGCTGTGGTGCACCAGCACGAAGTCATCGACGTAACGCAGGTAGCGCGGCGCCTTGAGTGTGTGCTTGATGAACTGGTCGAGCACGTCGAGGTAGACGTTGGCGAAGAACTGCGACGACAGGTTGCCCACCGGCAGGCCGCAGCCCGGCGCGGCGTTTTCCAGCCGCTTGTGGGCGGGTACGCGGGCGCGCTCGGCCGGGGTGGAGCGGTGTTGCACGCCCTGGCGTTCGACGGATTGACGCAGCAGCGCGTGGGTGACGCGCTGGGTGGTGATGGCCATGCCACGACGCTGCATGCGTTGCTTGAGCATGCGGTAGAGCGTGGGGCGGTGGATAGAGTTGAAGAAGTTGCGGATGTCGAGCTGCAGGTACCAGCCGCCGCCCTGGCCGCTGTGCACCTGGCGCACGTGTTTGCGCAGCGCGGCGACGGCGGCATGGGTGCCCTTGCCGCGGCGGTTGGCGTAGCTGTGGTGGATGAAGCCGGGCTCGTAGATGGCCTCGAGTTGCGGCACCAGCCAGTGGTGAACGATGCGGTCAGCGAAATCCGGCGCGTGGATCTGGCGCGCCTTGGGCTTGATCGCGATGAAGCAGGTGGTGGGTCGCGGATGCCATGTGCCAGCGTTGATCTGTTGTTGCAGGTCGAGCAGGCCGTCGATCCAGTTGGATTCGAACTGCAATTGGTTCTGGCTGGGCACCTTGCGGCGCCGGGCGCGCTGCCACGCCTGGTGGAGAGCGCGGAAACTGGCCTTGCCTGATGCACCCTGAGACTCACTGGACGCCGACGGCGACACCGAACGCACGGCCCGGACGCGGCCTTGGTTGTTCTGGTTGTTGAGGTTGCAATTGCCGTTGTTGAAATTGACGTACCACGCGCAGTCCGAAGGGGACTCCGCTATCCCGCGCGCTTGCGACCTGGCCGCGCGGCCCTGGGGTTGGCGCGGCTTCGTCATGGATTGACCCCGATTGGGGTGGCGCGGGAACTCAGTATCTGGGCACGCTGGCCGCCGATGCGTGGGCGGTCATTCTGGCCCTTGGGGTGCTGCTGCTGGCGGTGCCATGCACCGGTCTGGCGGCCCAACGCGGCGGCCGCCCGTGCCAGGCCTTCGAACTGGCCGAAACTGTTGAAGGCGTGGAGCCTGCTGCCGATCTGCAGGCGGAGCTTGAGGCTGTCCACCTCGCGCACCAGTGCGGCGATGCGCTGGGGCTGGTGCGCGCGATCGCGCCACGCTTCGTGCGCCGCCAGCGCCACGCGGTACGCCTGGGCGCGCAGATCGGCGCCATAGGCGTAGCGGTGGGCACGGGTGAACTGCGCTGCGGCTCGCTCGATGTCGAGCAGCAGCGATTCGGCGAGCTTCACGATGGGCGGGAGGGCGAAGGACATGGTGGGTTTCAGCCGAAAAGCCGATTACTGACTGGACGCCGACGGCGACACCGAACGCACGGCCCGGACGCGGCCTTGGAAGTACTGGTCGCCGAGGAGGCAACCGCGGTGGTCGAAATTGACGCACCACGCGCAGCCCGAAGGGGACCCCGCGTCCACGGTGCCAGACCAGTACCAGTCGGAGGTGGCAGTGGGGAAAGCGTCGGTGTCGATCGCTGGGTTGAACTTGCTGCGATCGGCGAGCAGGAACAGCTCCTCGACGGTGGGCATGCGCCAGTCGGTAAAGCCTGCCAGCGAGAGGGCCGCGCATGCCGGTGACGCGTCCGCAAACTTCACGCGTTTGTCGGTCGCGTCGTTGGCGGACCACATGAGGTTGGTGCGGGTGTCGATGACGGCGACGTGGTCGGTGGCGTCGTCAGCGAGCTGTGCGCCATCGGCGCCGATCTTGATGAAATGGAACACGGTGGTTCTCCGTTGGGAAGGGATGGCCGAAAAGCCGATTACTGACTGGACGCCGACGGCGACACCGAACGCACGGCCCGGACGCGGCCTCGGTAGCCCTGGAGGCCGAGGTAGCAATTGCCGACGCCGAAACCGACGAACCACGCGCAGTCCGAAGGGGACTCCGCATCGGGCGTGCTGGACCAGTAGCGGCTCGAGTCGCACTGGAACAGGTCGGTGTTGATCGCCGGGTTGTAGCGGGTGTCGTCGACCAGCGTGAGCAGTTCCTTGCGCGTGGGCAGGCGCCAGTCGGTGAAGCCGCCGAGGGCGACGGCCGCGGCGGCGGCCTTGGCTTCGGCCCAGGTCTTGTCGGTGGCGATGGTTTCGCGCGTCCACATCAGTCCGGTGGCGGGATCCACGGCGATGCCTGGCGGCGCATCGGCGGTAGGGGCGAGCTGGGCGGTGGACAAAAGCCCGCTTTCCAGCAGCACACCTGGCGAGGGCACGTGGATGTCGATGCGGGCGATGTTGATGACGGTGCCGTTCATGGTTTGGTTTTCCCCTTCGTGGTGGATCGGTGACGGGCCTGCAGCTTGGCTTTGCAGCGCGCGCAGATGCGGCGGCCACGCCAGGTGGTGGGCTCGGCTTTGGTGTAGTGGTTGGACGATGAGCAGTACCATTCGCCCGTGATGCGAAGCACGGCCGCGCGCACGCGTTTGGCGTCGGCTTCGGTGGTGTCTTTGCCAGGGCGGGTCATGCCGCCGCCTCGCTGGCCTGACTCAGGCTGCGTCGCGCGAAATCGCTGCTGGCTTGCTGCAGGTCGTCGTGGATATCGGTGACGGTGAGCGGGAATGGCGCGCCTTTCGGCTTGCCGTAGGTGCGCACGATGCTCTCCGGGGAGTGCCGCCGCACAGCGATGGCGCGTGGGTGATGGCTGAGCGCGAGGTAGACGCAGCCATCGTCGTCGACCCAGCACAGAAAGCGCTGGCCATCGGACGCCAGGCGCACGCGATAGCAGGCGCTGACGGCGAGGATGCGCAGGTTGCCGGCGATGTGGCCGATGGGGCGGAGGGGTGCCATGATCAATCCAGTCCCGTTTCAGCCGGCGCATTGCGGAAGATTTCGGCGATGCGTTCGAACGCGACGGCCATTTGCCAGCGGCGATGCGTCGATTTCGGTAGCCAGAACGTGATGGCGCTGCGATCGTCATCTTCGGGCGGGTGGTGCAGGCGGCCGCTGCTGTGCAGGATCAATTGCGCACCGTGGTAGGCGACGCCAGTGTTCGACGGTTTCTCGACTTCGATCACTTCGTCGGTGAGTTCCTGGCTGTAGACGTTGATCCGCATAACGGTCTTTCCTGCATGATGGGTTGCAGCCGAGCGCCGCCGGAGCGGCGCTGGCAGTGGGTTACGGCGCGAAGGTGCCGAGGGTCAGCGAGCTGGCCGCGCCGAGCTTGGCGGCCAGGCGGTCGCGGAAGTCTTTGGCGATGGCTTCGGTGATGGCTTCGAGCTGCTGGATGCGCAGCACCAGGGTGAGCTTGTCGCCGCCGGTGTTGACGCCCAAGCGCAGGGTGAAAGTGCGCTCCTGCAGGCCTTCGTACGGCACGGCCTTGAACAGGAAGCCGCTGGGCAGTACCAGCTTGCTCTTGGCGTCCACGCTCTCCATCGCGCTTCGGGTTGCGCCCATATCGCGCTCGACACTGTTGACGCTGCGCGCGGTTTCGATGGTGATATCGCGCACGGCGGCGAGGGCGGCGCTGAACGGCTTGCCGTCGTCGGTGGTGCCGTCGTAGAGCGGGAAGGTGTTATCGCGCCAGTCTTCGAGGAAGTCGTGCAGCTCGCGTTGACCGAGCGGACGGCTGCAAGCGGCGCGCATGGCGGCGTACGCGGCGGTGGGTTTGAGCGCGAGGGTGGCCAGGTGGTCGCCGTGGCCTGGGTGTTCGCGATCGCCGAGGTTGAAGTAGACGGTGGCGGCCATCTTGTCGGTGTCGATGAAGCCTTGGGCGGATGCGAGGTCGGCGGCGGCTTCGTAGTGCATGACGACGTAGTCGGCGAAGTCCTGCAGGGCGCTGCTGGTGAACTTGCCGCGCAGGCGGCTGCGGCCGGGCTGCAGGTGCTCGATGCTCTCCACGCGCTGGCTGCCGTCGCGCGCGGTGAGGATGACGGCGGGGGTATCGGTGGTGAGCGTATTGGCGCTGGCGGCTTCGACGGCCAGTTGGGCGATGCGATCGACGGCGGTGCTATCCATGGTGGATTCCTGTGGTGGCGTGCGTGAAAGGGGCGAGCCGGGCGCGCGGGGATCAGTCGCCGACGGCATCCGACTCCGCGGCCGATGCGGCGGCGCGTTCGAACATGTCGGTTTGCGATTCGGGGAACAGGCTGAGGCTGCCGCCGCGGTTGACGTGCAGCGGGGTGCTGGTGGTGGCCTCTTCCAGAACGCGGCCCTTGGCGGTGGGTTTGGCGTACTTCACCTGGTGTTTGCAGGTGACCTGGCTGCTGTCGCCGATGCGCTCCAGATCCAGCGTGATGGTGACTTTGCCCTTTTTGCCAGTAGTGACCACGCCCATGGCGGTGTCGCGCAGGGCGGCGCTGAGGCGCTGAACGAAGATGCCGGCGTCCAGGTCGTTGAACAGCGTGGTGATGTCGTTGTGCTGCTGCATGGGTGCTCCGTGCGCCCTTGGCGCGTGGTGGTGACGGATCAGCGCCCTGCAAGGCCGGGGGGGAGCGGCGCTCGCGCCTGGGGAGGGAGCGCGCGCAGGGCGCTGATCGGTGCGGCCTGGTGCCGAGGCCGCGGCGGCTCGAGGGGTGGCCGAAAAGCCGATTACTGACTGGACGCCGACGGCGACACCGAACGCACGGCCCGGACGCGGCCTTGGTTGAGCTGGTAGCTGAGGCCGCAACCGCCGTAGTTGAAATAGACGACCCACGCGCAGACCGAAGGGGACTCCGCATCGACCGTGCTGGACCAGTACCAGCCGCCCTTGCAGCTCGGGAAAGCGTCGGTGTCGATGGCCGGGTGATGACGGGTGCGGTCAACCAGGGTGAGCAATTCCTCGACTGTCGGCAGGCGCCAGTCGGTGAAGCCGGCGAACGCGCTCCGGTTGAGGTCGGCGACCAGGGCGGGTGCCTCGCCGAAGGGGGCGGTGCCGATATCCTTGGCCGTCCACATCAGGTGGTTGCGCTGGTCGATGACCGCTGCGTGGGTCTTGGCGCTGGGCTTGGTCGGCTTGCCGGCGGCGGTGATCTTCTGGAAGTGGCTCATGGTTGATCCTCGGCCTGCACGTCGAGTGCGGCCTTGTGGTGGATGGTTGCGGTGGTTTCGAGCAGGCGCGCCACGTAGCACGGCGCGGGAACGTCGGGTTCGGTGAAGCGCGGGTCGCCGGGCGGATCGGGCGGAGGCGTGGTGGTCATGCGGCACCGCCGAGGCTGGCGAGCGCGTCTGCGCGGCGCATTTGCGCCTTCACGACACGGTCGCCGCTCTTGCGCAACGCGTCGAACTCAACCTCGAGCCAGCCGCTCTCGGCGATCTTGCGGTTGAGTTCTTTGGCTGCAGCGATCGCGGCGTCGTATTCCTTGTCCGCTTCGATCAGTTCGGCGATGACGGCACGCGCCTGTTTGACGGCTTCGGCGCGCTCATCATCACCACGGCTCTCGCTGCTGCGATAGAGCCAGTCCTGCGCTTCGTCCAGCACCGCCAGCACGCCCGCCGCCGCGCTCATCGCAGCCACCCGCAGAGCAGGGCGACCCACGCACCGGCGCCGGCGCCGAAGAACACGGCAGTGCCGACCTTCATGTGGATCGGGGCGGCGGCGATTTCCTGCGCGATCTGCTGCCAGACGTTCTTGGCGGCGGCGACTTCGGCGGCGACTTCGGCGGCGATGATCTGCCAGAAGGAGCGAGGCGCGGGGTGGCGCCAGGCGCGCAGGATGCGTTCGCGCTCGGCGTAGCGCATGGCACGCTCGCGGCTGGCGCGGTAGCGGGCTTCGCGCGCGTCCTGCTGGGCGCGTTTGGCGGCAAACATGCGCTCCAGTGCGATCTGCGCGCGCACGTCGGCGGCGTGGCGGATTTCAGTGGGGCGCGTGTTCATGCCTGGCCCCGGAAGCGGCGGTCGGCTTCGTCGAACAGCGCGTCTTCCTCGGCGGTGGTGAGCGGCACGCGCATGCCCTGTTTGCGCATTTCGTCGCGCACGCGCTGCGCCAGCGCGGGATCCACTTCGGCGAAGTGCGGGCGCTGGGTGAAGGTCACGCCCTGCTCGTGCGCGTCGAAGTCGAGCAGGTTGAGGGTGGCGCCCATGGTCAGGCGACCCTGCGGCGGCGCGACGGGCGCAGCGGCAAGGTGAGCTGGGCGAAATCGCTGCCCCATTCGGCCTCGGCGGCGGGGAGCGTGTCGTGGCGCGCGGTGCGGGCGCCGCACTTGCACTCGAGCCCGTGGCGCTGGGCGGCGGCAAGGAACTGCACCGGCTCGCGACTGCTGCGCCCGCTGGTGCGAATGTGCCGCGGCTCGCTGTTGCAGTGACGGCAGCGGGCGAAGCGGCCCGCGGGGTGGGTGACGACGCGTTCGATCATGGTGACCTCCCTGGCCGCTGGATGGCGGCTCGGGGCGACTTTAGGCCAAACCTAAAACTATTGCAATAGGCTACGCCTAATTTTTTCAGGCGGACGTATTAGGCTCCCGAATGCCTTGCAGCCGCGCCGGTCGGTTTGCGGCACACTCTTGCCATGGCAGGGAGGTGCATATGGACGACGTGACGTTGTGGTGGCTGGTGAGCGCAGGCGTGGGCCTAGTGGTGGGTGTAGTGATCGGCACGGCGAAGCGCCGCGCGATGGCCGGCGCAGTGTGGGGCGTGCTGCTGGGTCCAGTGGGGTGGCTGATCGTGGCGATCGGGCCCGACGCGGCGCAGCAACGCGCGAAGCGGTGCCCGCACTGCCTGGGCTTGCTACCCGTATTGCAGTCGGAATGCGCGCATTGCAATCGTCGGGTGGTATGGGTGCGGGGCGAGCCGCGGAAGCCTTCAGGGTCGGCTCAATCCATCAGTCAGTGATCAAAGGCGCCAGCATCCGGCGTACGCTTTCGCGGGTTTCATGCGAGGCGGCACGGTACTGCAGGATCACTTGCACTTCGTGTGCTGACAGATCCTGCTGCGGCGAGGCGGCCGTGGGTTCGGTGGCTATCTCGCTGGATGGTAGGTTGGCAATCGTGTGGTCCATTTGCATGATGATTCGTCCCCTGTAGAGATTTCATCATGCCAGCGATTCGCGAACCTACAAATCAACGCGCGTTAGCGCTTTTTCCCGCGCGGCTCGGGTGGATGCTTGACGCCGAGAGCGGCGTCAACGACGGCGCGCAATGCGCTATCGGCAGCCTGGTAGCCGCGCAATACGGCTTGTTCCTCGGCTGAGAGCTTGATGCCGCCGGCGTAGGCCGGCGGGTCACTGTCAGCGATAGTGCCCCGTTTGGCGCCTTCGCCGAAGTAGAGCCATTCAAAACGCACGCCGTAGAACGCCGCGATCCGGCGGGCACGGGGTGGATCAGGCAAGTTGCGGCCGTTGAGCCATGCAGTGGCACTCGGAACTGACACCTTGAAACGGCGTGCCAGCCGTGAACCGGCGCCGTAGCCGGCGTCGTCACCAGCATCAGCCATCGCCTCTTTGAGGCGGATCGCGAAGTCCATCGGATCGTGCGCGGGCGCGTGCTTAGTCATTGCCTAAATTGTCCTCGAACGGGAGTTAGGCTCGCCCTGTTGCAATTGTTTTAGGTGCGGCCTAACATCACTGGCACTATGAACAATCCGCACCTCGACCGCGCCTGCGCATTGCTGGGCAGCCAGGACCGCCTGGCCGCCGCCCTGAAGATCAAGTCGCCTTCGATTTCCGAGTGGCGCAAACGTGGCCAGGTGCCGCCCAACCGATGCGTGGCGATCGAAGTGCTGACCGACGGTGCGGTGACGTGCCATCAGTTGCGGCCTGACCTGTATCCGGCATCCGGAGCGATGACGGTGGCGGAGCCGGACGAAATGCGAATGGCGGGGTGAATGTGTTTTCGGTGCGGTGCGCATGCGCCGCATTTTTTCAGGCATGCAGGGGTTTTCTTGGGAACACGTGTTCCCCGGAAAACCCAAGGGGCAAGCAATGCAGCAGATGAGTTTGACGTTTGAACCCGGACTGGCGGCGAAATCGCGCTGTCTGAGAGATCACCTGACAGGCCAGGTGCACCAGCGAGGTCTGGTGACGGTGGCCGGGAAGATGGATCTTTCGCCGTCGCGGCTCACCGAAAAGCTGGCCGGTATGGACAGTGCGGGCAAGGTTCGCGGCATGACGGTTGATGAGCTGGAAACGTACATCGACAAGACCGGTGATGTGTCACCGGTGTACTACCTGGTCGACAAGTATCTGCGCGACCCGGCGGTGACGCAGCAGGAAGCGCTTGCGAAGCTCGCCGCACTGGCCGATGTTCTGCCGGCGCTGATGGCGGCCGCAGGCTTGCCCGCGGCGAAGCGGGGGCGCTGACATGGATGTGATCGAACTGGCCCAGCAGCGGCAGCAGGAGGACGTGGACCACGCGCTGCAGGCTCGCGCACCGGCGCAGCCCGGACGCACGCATTGCGCGAACCTCGACTGCGGGGCGCCGATTTTGCCGGTGCGGCAGCGGATGGGCGCGCAGTTGTGCATCGACTGCCAGCGAGCCAGCGAACGAAGGGCGCAGACATGCGCGCGCGGGGCCGTCTGACATGCAGGCACGGCAAACGGCCGCCCTCGCCGGCGGCGCGCGCGGCCATCGCGCAGATCGAGCGGATGTTCTTGCTGGGCTGTACGGCGGAGGAACTGGCGCAAGCCCGCGCGAGCCTGGCCGCGGAGAGCGCGCCGAGGCAGGCGCAACTGCCGCTCAAGGTGCGCCGGTGACCGCGTGGGTATCACCCGTGCCGGCCGGCGTGGGGAACGTGGGGCCGGCGCTGTGTGTATTTCGGCCGGGCACGGATCTGCGCCGCGTCGCCGGTGCGATTTGCGAGCGCGCGTGGCGGCGCGGAGGCGTGCGTGTTTACTTGTGGCCCTGCGGCACGATCGCGGTCGCGCGATGCGCTCAGCGCAGCGATGAGGTGTTGTTGCGCGATTGCCTGGCGCAGCTGTTCGCGACCTACGCGCGTGACGGACAGGGCAGAGGGCCGCTGGTGCGAGATGTGCTGCAGACCTTGCAGTGGGCGAGGGGGCGCGCATGCATCAGGTGATCAACGTGGCGGCCTTGCTGGCACGCGTCGACTTGGTCGACGTGGTGACGCGGCATGGCGTGACGCTGAAAAAGGCCGGCAAGGAATACACCGGGCTGTGCCCGTTCCATTCGGAGAACTCGCCGTCGTTCACTGTGGCTCCGAAGAAAGGCTTTGTGCATTGTTTCGGGTGCGGCGCGCACTTCGATGCGATCGGGTTTGTGATGGCGCATGAGGGCGTGGATTTCGTCACGGCGTGCCACAAGCTGGGCGGCCACGACGTGGGCATGACGGCGCGCCGCGCGGTCGCGGCCACCCCGCGTGTGCGTGACCGCGTGGATGATGAGTTGTGGATACCGATTTGCCCGGTACCGGAAGACGCGCCGCGGTGGGTGCCGGGCGTGAAAGGCCGCGTGTGGAATCTCAAACGCGGGCGCTGGTGGGAAGGGCTGACACCTTCGCGCGCGGATGCGTATCGAGATCCTGATGGCGCGCTGCTGGGCTACGTGTTGCGGGTGGACATGCCGGACGGCAAGATCACGCCGGCCGTGACGTGGTGCATCGGGCCGACGGGCGAGGCGCGCTGGTGCCTGCAGCCGTTCCCCGATCCGCGGCCGCTGTTCGGCCTGGACGTGCTGGCAGCAAAGCCCGACGCGCCGGTGCTGATGGTGGAAGGCGAAAAATGCGCGACGGTCGGTGCTGGCGCACTGCCCATGTATGCCGTGACTACCTGGATGGGTGGCAGCCACGGCGTGAAGCACACCGATTTCAGCCCGCTGGAAGGGCGTGACGTGGTGCTGTGGCCGGACGCGCTGGATGGCGTAGGCGCCATGCTCGGCTATATCGACGGCAGCGGCTTGTTGCATGAAGGCGTGGCGCAACTGGCCCATGCGGCCGGGGTGCGCAGCCTGCGTGTGATCGATACCAACGGCATGCAAAAGGGTTGGGACATTGCCGATGCGGTAGCCGACGGTTGGACGGCCAAACAGATCGCGCTGTGGGCAAAGTCGCGCGTGAAGCGGGTGGAAGTGCGGGAGACGCGGCGGGTGATGGCATGACTGAGCCTCAAAAGGTAGTCGTGCCCATCGGCCAGCGCCAGCAGAAACGCGGGGGTGGTGGTGGGCGCGGCCGCGGCGGCTCGGGTGGCGGCGGGTACAGCCCGCCGGGCGAATGGTCGAACGACCTGACGCGCACCACGACGGGCAAGCCGGAATCCACCACGCACAACACGCTGCTGGTGCTGGAGCATGATCCCGCGCTTGAGGGGTTATTCAGCCTGGACGAATTCAACAACATCGTGCGGCTCACCCGCGACCCGGTATGGGCGGGCGGCGAGCGCAATGAGTTCACCGACCAGGACGGCACTGAGCTGGCGGGCTGGTTGGGTAGTCCTCTGCGCTATACGCTGAGCGTGAAGCGCGACATGGTGATGGATTGTGTCGAAGCGATGGCCCGGCGCAGCAAGGTGCATCCGGTGCGGGAGTACCTGACCGCGCTGAAATGGGATGGCATGGCGCGCATCGACGCGATGTTCCCTACGCTGTTCTCCACCGTGGACACGCCATATACGCGCCAGGCCGCGCGATGCTTTCTGGTGAGTGCGGTGGCGCGTATCTTGTGGGCGGATCCGAAGGTGCGCCACAACGGCGCGCAGGTCGACTTCATGCTGGTGCTGGAAGGCGAGCAGGGCCGCGGCAAGACGTCGGCCGTGCGCGAGCTGTTTGGCGCCGAGTGGTATGCGGAGTCGATGGAGTCGCCCAGCGGCAAAGACTTCTACCAGAGCCTGCGCGGGCGCTGGTGCGTCGAGATCGGAGAGATGGACAGCTTCACGAAGGCGGATGTGACGAAGGTCAAGCAGGCGATCACGTCGCGCTTCGATACCTACCGGCCAAGCTATGGGCGCGTGGCGCGGTCGTTCCGGCGCGAGTGCGTGTTCGTGGGCACTACGAACGAACACGAATACCTGCGCGACGCGAGCGGTGGGCGGCGCTTCCTGCCGGTGGTGGTGGACCACGTCGACATCGCAGGCATCGCGGCGCAGCGCGACCAGTTGTGGGCCGAGGCGGTGGCGCTGTTCCGACAAGGCTACCCCTGGTGGCAACTGCCGCCCGATGCCGTGGAGCAGCAGGAAGAACGGTTCGCTGAGGACAGCTGGCAGGGCATCATCCAACGCTGGCTGGCCGGCAAGATGATGGACAGCGCCTACCCGCCGCGCATCTCGATGGCAGGCAACGGCCAGGCGGTGCCGTGGACCACGACTGCTGAGCTGCTGAGCTGGGCATTGAACATCGACGTGGGGAAGCACGGCAAGCCCGAACAAATGAGGGTGGCGGCGATCATGCGGCGGCTGCGATGGGAGCACGCCAGGGTCATGGTCAACGGCTACCGAGAGCGCCGATGGGTGCCGCTGCCGCAGGCTGGTAGTGGGGGAGGTAGTGATGTGCCGTTCTAGCGCCCGATGGCGCGGCAGTGCGTCCGGTATTGCCCAACCTGCCCAACCTCTGCCCAACCTCTGCCCAACCTCTGGGCCGTTGCCCCGTATGGGTTTGCCCAACCTACCCGACCTTTCCGGTGTTCTCGCGTGTATAGGTATGCAAGGTTCCTGCAATCAGCCATATGTGCGTAAACAGGTTGGGCAGGTTGGGCAGGTTGGGCAATGCAAGCGGTGGCGAGGTTTTCGGCTGCCCGACCTCTTAGCACGCAGGTCGGTCAGGTCGGGCAAATGGCGTTCTGATGCGGTTTCAAGGGGTGGCCGCGAACCTGAACGCCAACCTGAACCAAATGTTAAAAGGTACTCCCCGGCTCGGGTAAACACGGGTCAACTGGCGCGCAATCTCTCGCTAGTTGCAGGGCTTGAACTATGGTTCAACGCACCCCTTGCCGGTTCATCCGGTGAGTTCAATGGGGTGGCGGCATGACGGAGTTGAGCAAATCCGAATATGCCCAGGCCCGCGGCTGCTCGCCGGCTTACGTGAGCAAGTTGGCGCGGCAGGGTCGGCTGGTGTTGACGAAGGCCGGCAAGGTCAACGTCGAGGCCACTGACCGGCTGATCGAATCCACGCGCGATCCTGCGCGCGGCGGCGACCGTCGGCCAGGCGCTGCCGAGCGCGCGGAATCCGGCGCTGCCGCGGGGCAGGATGGCCAGCGGACGGTGGGCCATCAGACGTACAAGGAAGCCGCGCGGCGCGAACGCATCGCCAAAGCGCGCATCGCCGAACTGGAGCTTGCGGAGAAGGTCGGCCAGCTGGTGCGCAAGGAAGAGGTTGCCGCGGCGATCTTCGGGCTATCGCGCCAGGCCATGGAGGCGCTGGACGCCCTGGCCGACCGCCTGGCCTCGCAGCTGGCCGCCGAGTCCGACGTCGCGCGCGTGCACGCTCTGCTGACCGAGCACACCACGAAGATCCGCGTGGCGATGCTGGGCGCGCTGCCGGGCCTGCCGGAAGCCATGGAAAGGGTGGCGTGATGTTCGACCTCGACACCCTTGACGTCGACCTGCCTTCCGGCGCCGACCTGGTCGCCGAGAGCTGGCGGCGAGGCTGGACCGTCCCCGAGCCGATCACGCTGAGCGCCTGGGCCGACCGCTACCGCAAGCTGCCCAAGGAAGGCTCCAGCGAAGCGGGCGACTGGTACACCAGCCGCATGCCGTTCCTGCGGGAGATCATGGATTGCCTGCACCGCGAATCGACGGTGCGCGAAACCACCATCAAGAAATCGACGCAGGTCGGCGGTACCGAGGTCGGCATCAACTGGCTGGGCTACATCATCGAGCACGCGCCGGGCCCGGTGATGTACGTGCTGCCGACGATCGACACGGCCCGCAAGTTCAGCGACCAGCGCCTAGCGCCCGCCATCGCCCTGATGCCCGTGTTGCAAGAGCGCATCCCGCCGGCGCGCAGCCGCGACAGCGGCAACACCACCCTGGTGAAGAAATTCCCTGGCGGCGTGCTGGTGTTGAGCGGCGCCAACAGTTCGGCGTCGCTGGCGTCGATGCCGATCATGTACCTGATCCTCGATGAGCTGTCGAAGTACCCCACTGACCTGGACGACCAGGGCGGCGCCGAACAGCAGGCCCTGCGCCGCACGTCGAGTTTCGTGCGGCGGAAAATCCTGCGCATCAGCTCCGCCACCATCAAGGATGCCTGCGCCATCAGCACGGCCTACGATGACGGCGACCAGAGCCGCTACCACGTGCCGTGCCCGCACTGCGGCGTGAAGCAAGTGCTGGTGATCGACCAGCTCACCGACGACGGTCAGTTCCTCTGCCTGCACTGCGGCCAGCTTATCCAAGAGCACCACAAAACCCGCATGCTCGAAGCCGGTGAGTGGATTGCCGGGCGTCCCGAACGCAGCGCACACCACCGCAGCTTCCACATCTGGTCGGCCTATGCGGCCATCGGCCTCGGCTACACCTGGCAGGAAATCGCGGACATGCGCGCCGAGGCACGCAAGGATCCCGCGAAGGAAGTCGTCTTCGTCAACACCATCCTCGGCGAGGCCTTCGAAGGCGCCAGCCAGAAAGTCGAAGCCACCGACCTGCAGCAGCGCGCCGGCAAGTGGGTGCGGCGCACGGTGCCGCGCGGCGGCTTCATCCTCACCGCGGGCGTCGACGTGCAGGTCAACCGCTTTGCTGTGCAGATCGTCGCCTGGGGCCGCAATGAGCAGGCGTGGATCGTCGACTACGTCGAGCTTCCCGCCGACCCCACGCGCAAGGAAGACTGGAGCGTGCTGTGGGATTTCCTCGCGCAACCCGTGGCCAACGCCGCCGGCATCACCCTGCACATCAGCGCCGCGGCCGTCGACTCCGGCAACTGGACGCAAGAGGTCTACAACGCCGTGCGCCCGCGCCAGTCGCAAGGCGTGATGGCGATCAAAGGCAGCAAGGACGCCACGCGCCCCATCATCGGCCGCGCGAGCAAACAGGAATCCGACAAGAAAGGCCGCACCCAGCGCCGCGGCATCAACCTGTGGGTGCTGGGCGTCAACTCGGCCAAGAGCACGCTCATGCAGCGTCTGCTGGGCGACACCGACCGCGAAGAGGAATCCCGCCTGATCCACTTTCCGGCCGACCTGCCCGACGACTACTACACCATGCTCACCGCCGAGCGCTATGACCTGGCCGCCAAGCGCTGGCTCAAGAAAAAGGGCGCGCGCAATGAGGCACTGGATACCCTGGTCTACGCCTACGCCGCGGCGCTGAGCCCCGGCATCCGCATCCACGTCAAACGCGAAGCGGATTGGGCCGCGCTGGAAACCAAACTAGAGCCGGTCAACGATGATCTTTTCGTGGCCAAGCCGCCGGCGACCGTGGCACCGGCGCCCGAGCGCATCGCATTGCCCGCACCGCCGCCCGCCGTCGCCGTTCCACATGGAACCACGCCCGCCGCCGCGCCTCGCGCCAACCCCTTCGCCTCCGCCGACTGGATGAGCCGATGAATGCTCCCGATTTCAGTCCTTCCGAAGCCCTGCTGGGCGAGCTTGCCGAAGCGCTGCAGCGCGCCAAAGGCATGCCACCGGCGCAAGCCACCGACGTGGCCGCGCCGATCGTGCGCTACTTGCAGCAGCAATACGGCGGCGAGCTGCTGTACATCCCGCAGCCTTACACCCGCCGTCCGGTGCAGGAGATCATCGCCGCCCGCGATGCCGGCGTGCCGCTGAAACAGATCCTGCGCGAGTTCGCCATCAGCCGACGCACGTACTACCGCATCCTTAGCCAGCACGCCCCCGCGCGCGCAGTGCCACCCGTCTGATAAATCTGGCACAACAACGCGGTGAAAGTGGCCAGCATGACCACCGCCGCCGACATGCTCGCGCACTATTTGGCCGCCGAGACCGCGATTCTCAGCGGGCAGTCCTACCAGTGGGGTGAGCGCAAGCTCACCCGCGCGGACCTGTCCATGGTGCAGGCCGGCCGCCGCGAATGGGAACGCAAGGTGTCGGCGGAGCAGCGGGGTGGCGGCGTCGGTGTCAGTCTGGCCAACTTCACTGGCCACCGCGCCGACAACTGCTGGGGCCGCAACGCGTGAGCGCCAAGCTGCCCCTGCTGGATCGCGGCATCCTCGCGGTTTCCCCTGGCTGGGCCGCCCGCCGCGCCGCCGCGCGTTACCGCGTGGCGGCCTACGGCAACGCTTACGAGGCCACCCAATCCAGCCGCCTGCGCAAGCGGGCGCGTGACCACGGCGACGGCAACACCGTAGCCAATGGAGCGCAGGTGCCGCTGCGCGACATGGCGCGCAGCCTCGATCGCAACCACGACATCAGCCGCGGCATCCTCAACGTGCTGGTGCGCAACGTCGTCGGCGCCAACGGCATCGGCGTCGAGCCGCAGCCGCGCGACGCGCAGGGCAATGTGCTGGAAGGCCTGGCGCAGCAGATCACCGATCTGTACGAAACGTGGAGCCGTGCGCCCGAAGTCACCGGCGAACTCAACCGCGCCCGCGCGGAACAGCTTGCCTGCCGCAGCTGGATTCGTGACGGCGAAGCGCTGTGCCAGTACGTCGAGGGCAACGTGCCTGGCCTCACCCACGCCAGCACCGTGCCGTTCTCGCTGGAATACCTCGAGTCCGACATGGTCCCGATGGATTTCAACGACCCGGGTCGCAACATCATCCAGGGCGTGCAGGCCAACGCGTGGAATCGGCCCGTCACGTATTGGGTCTACAAGACCCATCCCGGTGCGCGGCTTACCGCGTACCCGGAACTCAAGGCCGTCCCCACTGAAAACATCGGCCACATCAAGCTGATCGACCGTTTCGGCCAGCGCCGCGGCGTGTCCATGTTTGCCAGCGTGCTCAGCCGCCTGGATGACCTGAAAGACTACGAGGAAAGCGAGCGCATCGCCGCCAAGATCGCGGCGAGCATGGCGGCCTTCATCAAGAAGGGCGATGCGCAGAGCTACGAAACGCCGGCCAGCGCTGAGCGCACGATGCACTTCGAGCCCGGCATGGTGTTCGACTCGCTGGTGCCCGGCGAAGACATCGGCACCATCGACAGCAATCGGCCCAACCCCAACGCCGTCAGCTGGCGCGATGGCCAATTGCGCGCCGTCTCCGCCGGCACCGATGTCAGCTACAGCAGCGCCAGCAAGAACTACAACGGCACGTATAGCGCGCAGCGGCAAGAACTGGTCGAGCAGTGGGCCGCGTACCAGGTGCTCAGCCAAGCCTTCATCGACCAGCACACCGCTGAGGTTTACGCGCGCTTCGTCGGCATGTGCCTCACCGCCGGGCTGATCCGCGTGCCGCGCGGCGTGACCTTTGCCGGGCTCACGAATGCCCTGTACATCCCGCCATCCATGCCGTGGATCGACCCCGCGAAAGAGGCCACCGCCTGGGAAATGCAGGAACGCAACCTGTGGGTGCCGGGCACGGAAATCGTCCGCAAGCTCGGCCGCAACCCGCGCGACGTGTTGCGCGCCGAAAAACAGTGGCGCGAAGCGCAAGAAGCCGCCGGACTCAAGGCCGACCTTGGCGCCAGCAACCAGACCACCGCGGCGCCGCCGGCGCCCGCCGAGGAAACCGCATGAAACCGACTCTGCTTGCCGCCGCCATGGCCGTCGCCATGTGTTCCGCTTCCGCCGCCCGCCCGTGTGCCGCATTCGCCGACACCGATCGCGGCGCCTCCAACCTGCCCACCATCCGACCGCTGATGGTGTTGCGTCCGGTCGCCGCCTCCAGCACCGAATACGAGCTGCTGGTGTACGGCGACATCGGCGACAGCTGGTGGGGCGAGTCCGTCACCGCACTCAGCGTGGTGCAACAGCTGCAGGCGCTGGATGCCGAAGTCACCCAGATCAATGTGCGCATCAACAGCTACGGCGGCAGCGTGAGCGATGGCATTGCCATCTACAACGCGCTCAAGCGTCACAGCGCGCGCAAGGTCGTCACCATCGACGGCGTGGCCATGTCCAGCGCCAGCCTGATCGCGATGGCCGGCGACGACGTGCAGATGCCCGCCACCTCGCTGCTGATGATCCACGCGCCGTGGGGCTACGCCCAGGGCAACGCGCAAGACATGCGCACCATGGCCGACGTGCTCGACACCTACGCCTCGGCCATGGCCGGCGCCTACGCCGGCAAGTCCGGCCGCCCGCGTGCCGACATGCTCGCGCTGCTGGCCGATGGCCACGACCACTACTACACCGGCGAGCAAGCCGTGGCGGAGGGCTTCGCCGACGCGCTGATCGACGCGCTCGACGACACTGCCACGGATGACGAGTCGCAGGCCCGCGCCGCCGGCGTCAGCCGCCTGCTCGCCGGCGCGCCGGATCACATCCGCCAGATCGCCATGTCCGCCGCGGGCAAACACCCGCGCGCGCTGCCACGCGCCAGCAAACCGCGTTTGGTGGTGCCCGAGGGCATCAACCTGGAATCCCTGCAATCCGCGCTGGCATCCGCCAGCGGTCAACGGGCACTTGTCGCCGCCCTTACCACGGCCGCTTCGGCCAACGATGGAGACCTCACGATGAAAGTACGCAAGCTGTTCGCCGCCATGGCGTCCCTGCGCGAGCAGGCTGCCGACCCCTCCGATGGCGCCCGCGGTGCCGGTGGTGCGCCCGCGCCCCAGGCCACCGCCGCCGAGGTGCACGCCGCCCTGCGCGCGCGCAACGACGAGATCACCGCGCTGGTGACCCCGTACCTGCAGCGCGATGGCGTGCAGGCCATCTACACCGCCGCCCTGGCCGACCCGTCCATGGCCGTCGACCGCGTGCGCCAGCAGGTGCTGGACAAGATCGGCGCGCAAACCGTGCCGATCGCCAGCAACGCGCGCGTCGAACTGGTCGCCGACGAGTCGGACAAGTTCCGCGCCGCCGGCGAAAACGCCATCCTCTCGCGCGCCGGCGTGGTGCAGGCCGACGGCGAGAACCCCATGCGCGGCTACCGCCTGATCGAGATCGCGCGCGCGGCAGTCGAGCGCAGCAGCGGCGGCCGTGGCCGTGGCATGAGCTCCATGGATGTGGTGGCCACCGCCTTCACCAGCACCAGCGATTTCCCGGCGCTGCTTACCAGCACCGCCCGTGCCTCGCTGTTGCGCGGCTACGATGAGGCGCCGGAAACCTTCGACCAGTGGACCCGCGCCGGCACGCTCACCGATTTCCGCGAGGCCAGCAAGGCCGGCCTGGGCTTCTTCTCCGATCTGGACCGGATCCCGGAAGACGGCGAATACAAATACGGCACGTTCGGCAAGAACGGCCAGAGCATCGTGCTCGCCACCTACGGCAAGCTGTTCGGCATCACGCGCCAGGCCATCATCAACGACGATCTGGGCGCGTTCACCAGCGTGCCGCAGAAGATGGGCCGCGCCGCCAAGCGCACCATCGGCAACCTGGTCTATGCCGTGCTGGCCAACAACCCCAAGCTGGCCGACGGCGTGGCGTTGTTCCACGCCACCCACGGCAACCTCGCCACCGGCGCCGGCATCACCACCGCCAGCGTGGGCGCGTTGCGCAAGCTGATGATGGCGCAGAAGGTGGACGGGCAGGCGGTCAACATCCCGCTGCGCTTCCTGATCGTGCCGCCGGACGAAGAGGACAACGCCATCCTGGTGCGCGACAACCAGTTCGAGGTCAAGTCCGACGGTTCCACCAGCACCAATGCCAACACCCAGCGCAACCGCTTCGAGGTGGTTTCGGACGGTCGCCTGGCGTCCGGTGCCTGGTTCGGTGCCGCCGACCCCAACCTGTTCGACACCATCGAGGTGGATTACCTCGACGGCGTGCAGCAGCCGTTCCTCGACCAGAAGGATGGCTGGACCATCGACGGCACGGAATACAAAGTCCGCATCGACGCCGGTGTCGCCCCGCTGGACTTCCGCGGCCTGGCCAAGAACCCCGGCGCGTAACCCTCGCCCCGAGCCGCGCCGGTTCGCCGGCGCCGCTCACCGCACAAACCCCTCAGCTACCGGAGCAACACCATGACCACGAAGTATGTGCAGCCGGGCGAAACGATCGACTACACGCCCACCACCGCCAAGTCCAGCAACGATGTTGCCGTCCTCGGCGTCCTGCTCGGCGTCGTCTGCGCCGACATCGCCGCCGACGATACCGGCGCCCTCGCCATCGAGGGTGTGTGGGATCTGCCGAAAAAGGCCGGCAGCGCTATCACGGCCGGCGCCAAGCTCACATGGAGCGTGGCGGATTCGGCGTTCACCACCGGCGCCGGCACGGCCGGCGACACGCTGGGCGGTGCCGTCGCCGTGGCCGCCGCAGCCTCGGCCGACACCGTGGTGCGCGTCAAGCTGCTGCCCGGCACCGGCAGCACGGTGGCCTAAGCCATGCCGTTCATCGCCGACGCCATCGACGCGCACCGTGACCTGATCCTCGCCCTTGGCGGGGAGCTGGCCACGTACGCGCCGGTGGCCGGCGATCCGGTGCCGGCCCTGGCCATGCTCGATCGCAACACCGCCGAAATCGGGGAGTACGGCCAAACCGTCGCCGTGCGCCCGGCCATCACCGTGCTCAACGTCGAGGTGCCGCAGGCGGAGCAGGGCGATCGCATCACCCTCGCCGCCAGCGCGTGGGAGGTGGTGCGTATCGCCTCCGCCGACGACATCGTCACCACCCTGTGGGTGTCGCCCGCATGATCGGCCTGCAGCAGCACATCGACCTGGTCAAGGGGTGGGTGCAGAAAGTGCGCCAAGTCAACGGCTACCTGACCGATGCCGGCGCCAACACCAGCACCGAACGCGTCGGTGGCAACGGTTCCGACAACACGCTGTTCACCGGCGTGTTCCTCGGCGCCGACGTCACGCTGCTCAACAACACGCCCGCGCGCCGCGACTGGCAGTTCGACCTGGCCGTCGAATCACGCATTCCTGTGTCTTTCAAGACCGCCGAGGCGCAAGCCGTGGCCGTACTGGAGGACCTGTTCCGTGCCATCCCGGCCAAAACCTGCGCCGGCGCGGACAACCTGCAAACCCTGGCCATCACCGGCGGCGGCATTGTCCGCGAGCCGGATGGCGTGCCCTACATCGTGGTGAGTGTGACCCTGCGGGGCACTTGCTTCGAGTTCACCTCCACCCCGCCCGCGTAACCACCTCGGAGAAAAACTATGTCCGGCCTGCTCTGCTCCGGTAATGTCCAAATCGCGCTGCTCGGCGACGACGGCACGTTCACGGGCTACATGGGTGTGAAAAACACCGTCAAGCTCGAGATCGCGTCCGCCGACAGCAACGAAAAAACCCGCAACTCCAAGATGATCGAGAACTTCGGCGTGCCGCTCGACACCGTCTACGCCCCCGGCGCCGACAAGCTCACGATCGACCTGGACGAACACGACGCCGACATCGCCGGCCTGTGCTTCCGCGGCACCGTGCAGACGCTCACGGCCGCCGCCATCGTTGCCCAAGAGGTCAGCGTGCCCGTGGTCAAGGGCGTGTGGCAGCCCATCCAGGCCGGCGCCTATGGCCTCACCGACGTGGCCGTGGTCGAGGATACCGTCACCGACCCGGCCACCTACACGCTGGGCACGGATTACCAGCTGGACGCCGCCGGCGGCATGATCCTGTTCCCGGAAGGCACCACCATCACCGACGACCACGTCAACGTCACCATCAGCGCCCCGGCCATCGCCGGTAAGCGCGTGCGCCCGGCCACCCGCACCACGTTGCGCTGCCGAATCTTCGGTCGCATGAAGAACATGGCCAACGGCCGGCAGATCATCCTCAACATCCCGGATGCCTCGCTGTTTCCCAGCTCGCCGGTCGATTTCCTCGCCGACGAATTCGCCGTGGCCAGCCTGGGCGGCACCATGAAGTCGGTCAACGGCGCCGACCCGTACACCATCGACTATCTGTAAGTCGATGGCGCGAAGGAAAGGGCCGGCGTGCAACGCGCCGGCCCTTTCGTTTGAGTGCCACCCGTCTGATAAATCTGGCACGCCCGTTCGCCGACGCTGACGGGCATGGCATCGCGTCGAAATTCCGCTCTCAAGATCTACGTCAACGGTCGCGTGGCGGACGGCTTCTACGGCCTGTCGAAGCGAGTAGGGCAGACCGTATCGCGCATGTCGGTCGCGTCACAGCGCGCCCAAGCGTCGCTGGCCCGGCGCGTGCAACCGCTGACGAAGCGCGAAGTACGCAAGGTCTACGGCATCAAGGCCAGCGCGCTCACCAGCCGCATGCGCCTGGAGACCGGCACCCGCAAGCAAAGCGACTACCTGAGCATCTGGGCCAGCACGCGCAAGCTGCCGCTGATCGACTTCGGCGGTAGCTGGGGCGGGCGCCGTACGCCGGGCGCCGTGGCATCCATCCTTGCCGGTGCGCGCAAGACCTACGGCGGCGCGTTCATCGCCACCGTGGGGTGGCGTGGCACGTCCGGTGGCGCAGTGAAGGACGGTACCAGCAGCCGCAACATCTACGTGCGCAGCCAGGGGCCTGATGGTCGGCGCGTGGGTCGCGGCCCGTTGCGCATGCTCAAGGGCCCCAGCGTGTTCGAGATGATCGCCACGCAAGGCAGTGGGCGCGGCCTGCCGGTGGCGGCGACGATCCTGCCGCAGCTGCAGGATTACTACGTGTCGGAGTTGACGCGCCAGATCGCGCTGGTGCTGCGCGATGGCTGACGCGCGCTTCGAGGAAGCCATCCGCCTGGCGTTTGAAACATCGGGTACGGAAGGCATCAAACAAGCTGCAGGCATCATCGCCAGCATGGGCGATGTCTCGGAAGAGACTAAGGCCAAGGCCGCCGCGCTGCTGGACGAAATCGGTAGCGTCGACAAGTCCGGCGCTGCGGTGCGGCAGTACAGCGAGCTGGGCAAAAGCATCCTCGACTACCAGCAGCGCATCAGCTCGGCACGCGCCAAGGTGGTCGAACTGGCGGAGGCGGTCAAGGCCAGCGACGCGCCAACGAAAGCGCAGCAGCGTGAGCTGGACAAGTCCCGTGCCGGCCTGCGCGCGCTGGTCGGCGAGCAGCAAAAGCAGCTCGGCACCCTGCGCACGCTGAAAGCCAGCCTGGACGCCCAGGGCATCAGCACGCGCACCGCCGCGGCGTCGCAGCGTGACCTGGCCGCCCGCACCGCCGCCGCCAGCGACCGCCTGCGCGCGATGGTCAGCGACCTCAAGCGCACCCGTGACGCGGACGCGGCGCTGCAGGCCTCGCTGGCCGAGGCGGCGGCGAAATCCAAGGCTGAAACCGCGCAGTACGATGCCGCGCTGCAAAAAGTGCGGCGGCGGCTGGACGACAACAAAGCCGCAGCCAAGTCCAGCGCGGAAGGCACTTCGGCCGCGCTCACCGCTACCACTGGCGTGGTCGGGCGCTTGCGCGCGGCGTTGTCCGGCATCGCGGTGTTTTTCAGCGCTCGCGGGATCCTCGGCGGCGTCAAGTCGATCCTGAGCACCGGCGACGAATTCCAGAAGTTCGAGAAACAGCTGTCCGCCGTCTACAACAGCGCCTCGAAGGGATCGGAGGCCTTCGCCTGGGCCAAGCAATTCGCGAAGGACACGCCGCTCACCCTCGGCCAGGTGATGCAGTCGTTCATCCAGCTGAAAAACTTCGGCATCGACCCGATGAACGGCTCACTGCAGGCCGCGGTCGACCAGAATGCGAAGCTTGGCGGCGAATCGGAACGCCTGCAGCGCATCACGCTGGCGATGGGCCAGGCCTTCGCCAAGGGGCGGCTGCAGGGCGACGACATCAAGCAGATGATCGAGGCCGGCGTGCCGGTGTGGCAGCTGCTGGCGGAAGTTACCGGCAAGAGCACCGCCGAGCTGCAGAAGATGTCGGAGGCCGGCAAGCTCGGCACGGACATCATGCGCAAGTTCTTCGCCCAGATGGGCAAGGATTCCGCCGGCGCCGCGAAGGACCAGATGCAGTTGCTGAGCGGGCAGTTCAGCAACCTGCAGGACAACGTCGAGCAATTCCAGGATCGCGTCGCGAAAAAGGGTGTGCTGGACTTTTTCCGCGACCAGCTGGCCAGCCTCAACGCGCTGATCGGCCAAATGGACAAGGATGGCCGACTCGATCGGTACGCGCAGACGATCTCCGATGGCATCGTGTCGGTGGCCAAGGCGGTCAAGAGCGCCACCGGCTTCCTGGTGGAGCACGCCAGCGCCATCGCTAGCGTGGTCAAGGTCTACGCCACTTTCAAGGTCGCGCGCGTCGTCGGCGAACTGGCCCTGGCCGGCGCGAAGCTTGCGGAGGGCGCCGCCAAGGCCGGCGCATTCGGCCGCGCGTTGGGCAAGATTCCCGGCGGTGTGCGCGTGGCCATCGCGGTGGTGGGTTTCGACCTGCTGGTCAAGGCCGGCAACTACATCGGCGAACTCGCCGGCAAGCACAGCGCCGCGGCGAAGAACCTCGAAGCCACGCAGCAACGCATCAATGCACAGATTCGGGCGCAAGCAGAATCGTACATGGCCGTCGAGGCGCAATACGCGCGCTTCGCCGCCACGCAGGTGCTCACGGCACAACAGGCCGCCAAGCTCAGCGTTGCCGAGCGAGCCGGCTATCAGTCGCGACTGGAAGGCCTGCAAGCGTATCTGTCGGCCAAGGCATCCGAGCAACGTCGCCTGCAGCAGCTGGGTGAAGTTTCGCAGAGTGAGCTGGATCAGACCTTGGCAGCGCTCAAGGCTGCGAAGGCCGGCATGGACGATCTGCAGGCGGGCGCCGAACTGGCGGCGTCGGCGCTGAAAAACAAGCTCAGCGTCGACGCCGAAGCGGTGCGGGCCAGCCTGCAAGGCATCGGCGACGACGCCACCACGGCGCAGACCCGGGTGGAAACGTTGTTCCAGTCGTTCCAGTCGGATTCGATCACGCACATCGGCGATATCGCCCTGGCGCTGGCAAACGTCGGCGCGCAATCGCAGGCGGCTGACATCGCCGTACGGGCTGGCCTGCAAGGCACGCTGGAACAATTGAGCAGTGCGGATCTGCTGAAATTCCAGTCGGCGTCCGCGGCCGCTTTCGCGCAGTTCAACGTCGGCGCCACCGGCTCGGCGTCGGTCGTGGAAACCGTGCTGCAGGTGGCGCTGCAACGTCTGGGCGTGGCGGCGGATCAGTGGGGCTTGGCCAGCACCGATGCCGCACGGCAGAACGTGGCAGCCTTCCAGACGGTAGCGGAGAACGCCGCCGCCACCGCCGGCACGATCGAGGCGGCGTTCAACCAGGCATTGGCCAACGCCACCACGATCGAGTCAGTGAAAGACCTAGGCACTGCGATGCAGGTGGCCGGGCAGCAAGGCAAGGTCGGCTTCGATGCCACGGAGCGCGCCGCCGCGGCGGTGCAGAACCGCATCCGTGCGTTGCAGACAGCGCTGGACCCATTGAATGCCGCGTTCGCGCAGCTGGGGATAACCTCCAAACGCTCCCTTGACGCCGCGGCGGCCGCGGCGCGCACGTCGTTTGACCAGATCGTGCGGGCGTATCGCAGCGGCAATGCGGCGATCGAGGATGTGCGTGCTGCCTTCGGCGCCTATGCGAAAACGCAGCTCGACGCGGCGGCGAACTCCGAGAGCTGGAAACAGGCGGCGGTGCGCAACGCGCTGCAAGTGCAGGGCGCCACGCTCAATGTGAGCGAGGAAATGGCCAAGCTTGGCCTGGCCGGCCTGGATGCCGGCGACAAGATCGGGCAGGGCGCATCGACTGCCGCCGACGCCCTCCATGACACCGCCGCCGCCGCCACCGCCGCGGCAGATGCCACCGACAAGGCCAGCGATAGCGCGGACCGTTACGCAGGGTCCGCCACGCGCGCTGCGGAAGCCAGCGGCGACGCATGGGTGGCATCCGGCCGCCGTTCCAGCATCGCCCTCAACGGCCTGAGCGACGCGCTGCTGCGCGCTTACGAAGCCACCAATCGCTTCGCCGGCACGCGCCAGTGGCTGGATAAGTTCAACGCGATCACCGCGGAGTGGCAGCGGCAGAACGATGCACTCAGCGAGCAGCTGGAGTCGCTGAACAAGCAAAACGCCGCCTACGACGAAATGAGCCAACGCGTGGAGGCCTTGCGCGAGCAATACGGCTACCTCAACGACGGCCAGTTGCGCGCGCTGGCGCAGGCGCAGCAAACGCTGGAAGACAACCAGAAGCGCGCCGAGGATGCCGTGAAGCAGAAGCGCGCCGAGGCCGCGCGCGCCGTGGCCGATGAACAAGCCAAGCTCACCGACCAGTGGCAGAAGGAGGCCGCCGCGCAGAAGGCGGCAGCACCGGGTGGCGGCACCGACCGCATCGCCATCGACCTCAACGTTTCCGCCAGCCAGCAGCCCGGCGCAGTCCCGGCGCAACTCAGCCCCACCGATGTGCAACGCATCGCGAACGAGGTGGTGCGCGCGATCGGCATTGCGCGCACCACGAGCAACCGATAGCCATGCCCCAGATCACACTCGGCACCGCCACCCTCCCGCCCGACCTGCAATGGTCGGACGAATTTTCGTGGGTGGCGCTGGGCGTCACCGCCAAGGTGTCGCTGACCGGCGCGGAGATCGTGCAGGCCGGCACGCTGCAGGCGGGGCGCCCGATCACCCTGCAGGGCGGTGCGGACTTCGCCTGGCTGGATTACGCCACGGTCGAGGCGCTGCGCGCGCTGGCCACCGCCGCCGGCGCCACCTACACGCTGACCATGCCGGACGGGCGCACCTACAACGTGCGTTTTCGCGCGGAAGACGTGCCGGTGGAATGCGCGCCGGTGATGCACCGCGTGTCGCCCGACACCGGCAAGCGCGACGCCCTGCAGTACATCCCCATCATCCGATTGAAGACGGTGTAACCCATGCCCATCGAAGTCACCGACATCCAGCTGCTGGCCTCCGAGCGCCTGACCGACACCGATGACGGCGGCGGCAAGATGACCGGCACCGTCATCGTCTCCGGCGCCATCAACAATTTGTTCCCGGACATCAGCCGCCTCGATCGCACCTATGGCCGCCTGAGCCTGCGCAAGGCGTTCATGTCGGTGCGCAGCCAGAACACGGACACCTACCTGGGCGCCCACGTGATCGTCACCGACCCGCCCAGCGACGACAAAGTCGCGGTGACCATGTTCACCACCGGCAGCCCGACCGACGTGCGCACCAATGCGCAGGACCGCATCGAGAGCTACCTCACCGCCGGCCCGCTCAGCGCCTACTACGTCTTCGGCAACCAGCCGCAAGGCGCCAAGGCCATCACCCTGCTGGGCCGCGTGGAGGATGCCCTGCCGGAAGTGGGCGACGTGCTTGTCATCAGCGTGGAAAGCGGTGCGGTGGTGACCTCGCAGCAATACGTGCGCATCAGCGACATCAAGGCGGAAACCCGCAACTTCACCGACAGCCAGGGCGACTACACCCGCAAGGTGATCACCCTCAGCCTTACCAGCGCGCTGCGGCAAACCTACATCGGCGCCGAGGCGAGCCGCCTGAGCAACGTGGCGCCGCCCACGCGCATCCGCACGGTGACCGTGGCCGACGCCAGCAGCTACTTCGGCGTGAGCAAGCTCACGGCGCCCGCCGCCGCCAGCGACCTGCAGGTGACGGTGGAGAGCATCACCGCACAGCTGGTGCCCAGCACCACGCGGGAGGTCGCGGTGGCCGGTGCCACGCCTGGACTGGCGCTCAGCTACATCGCCGCCAGCATCGCCCAGGCGCTCACCACGGGCGCCTCGCCGCGCTACCAATACCGCGGCGTGTTCCCCGGCAGCCTGCAGGCCAGCACCAGCAGCGGCACCGCCAAGGATGACGGCGCCGGCAACATGAAGGTGGGCACCAGCACCATCGGCGCCGTGGATTACGAGTCCGGCCGCCTGAGCGGGCCCAGCATTACCGGCGGCACCTATATCCCGGCGGCCACGGCCAGCGCCACCAGCAAGAGCTACTCCGTCGGCGTCACCCTGGCCAGCCAGGGCACGGTGTACGTGGTTACGCTGCCCAGCATCCCCAGCCCGGGCACGCTGAACGTGTCGTTCCGCTACCTCGGCAAGTGGTACACGCTCACCGACGCGGCGCGCGACGGCACCGTGGCGGGCGATTCGCTGGCCGCCGGCGGCGGCACGGTCGACTACACCACCGGCGACGTGACCATGACGCTGGGCGCCATCCCGGACGTCGGCAGCAAGATCGTCTATGCGTGGGGCGACCCGACCAGCTACGAGCAGCACGCCGGCGACTTGACCGTCACCGACCCCACGCTGATGTTCCAGGTCAGCCACTGGCCGATCAAGCCGGGCACGCTGGCGCTCAGCTGGCTCAGCGGCGGCGTGAGCAAGTCCGCCACGGCCGACAGCGCCGGCGTGGTCACCGGTGATGCCACCGGCACCGTGGTGTACCTGGACGGCACCATCATCATCAAGCCGGCCAGCGGCGCGTTCCCGGATTCCAACGCGAAAATCCAGGTGGATTACACGCAGGCGGAGGGCGCCAAATCGTCCGTGGTCGGCGCCTACAGCGCCGGCACCATCACCTTCGACCTGCCGTCCAATGTGCTGCCGCTGCAGCCCGGCGCGGTCTCTGGCAGCGTGGTGGGCGTGTTCGGCGCCAGCCAACCCACCATGTGGTGGAAGGATGACGGCGACGGCGCCATCGTCTCCGCCACCGAACTGGCGCCGAAGTACAAGCGCGTCGGTGGCGCCACCGGCAACCTGCCGATCGTGGCGGTGGCCAGCGGCAGCATCGACTACACCACCGGCCACGTCATCATCCAGCCCGGCAGCCTGGCCCAGCGCGAATTCGTCGGCACCGGCATGTTCAAGGTGCCCAGCCTCGACCCCGTCGCGGATCCGTACTTCACCGGCGAATGGCAACTCGGCGGCGGCGTGCCGACCTTCGTGCCCTCGCCGCTGGTGCAGTACAACGCACGTCGCAACGCCGGCACGGAAACCGCGCAGGCGGAGGCCATCGACTACCCCGGCGTTGGCTTCCTGCTCACCCGCACCGTGATCGACCCGATCCTGCCCGGCAGCGTGTGGTTCACCTGGGGCGGCAAAACCTACATCGACCGGCAAGGCAGCATCTTCCGCGACATGGACGCCAGCAACGGCAGCGGCACGCAGGCCGGCACTATCAACTACCAGACCGGCGAAGTGGTGCTCAACAACTACGGCACCAGCACCGGCGGCGCCGTGAGCCTGGTGGCGCTGGTGACGCGCTACGGCGCCATGCCCACCAGCTATGCCGTGTTCCGCACGCCTGGCGCGCCGCTGCGCCCCGCGTCGTTCTACGTGCAGGCCATCCGCGTGGACACCGGCGAGACGATCACCGCCACCAGCAGCAGCAACGGCAGCATCACCGGCACCTTCATCGGCGGCACCGTCAACAACGACATGGGTTGGGCGGAGGTGCGCTTCGGCAGCTTCGTCACCGCCGCCGGCAACGAAAACGAGCCGTGGTACAGCGTCGACAACGTCGTCGGCACCACGGTGTGGAAGCCGATCTTCGTCGACCCCGGCACCATCAAATACAACTGCGTGGTGCAGACCACGCTGCCTCTGGATGCGGACCTGCTCGGCATCGACCCGGTGCGACTGCCGCTCACCGGCCGTGTGCCCATCTTTCGCGACGGCAACGTGGTGGTGATCCACGACGACCGCGTCGCCAACCTCACGGTCGGCTTCGGCCCCGGCAGCACCATGACGCTGCCCGACGCGCCGATCTCGCAGGCCGCCCTGGTCGACGCCGCCGGCACCGCCGTGCCGATCAGCATGTACACCGTCGACATGGACACCGCCACCATCACCGGCGCCACCGGCTACGACGTGAGCGGGCTCACTGCGCCGATCACCGTGCAGTACACCGTCGAGGACATGCTGCTGGCCAGCAGCGTCGAACTCGGCGGCCAGATCACCCTGGTATCGCCGCTCAGCCGCGACTACCCCAGCGGCGCCAAGATCAGCAGCGCGCTGCTGTTCGGCGACCTGCAGGCGCAGAACCCGGTGTTTTTCAGCCAGGTGACGTGGCAGGGGGCATGGAGCGATGCGATCAGCGGGGCGGGGACGACGGCGCAATACAACCGGACGACGTATCCGCTGCAGATCGTCAATGCAGACACGGTGACGGAACGATGGGCATTGATTTTCACCAGCGCGAGCGGCGGGAACGTGGTGGGCGAGACGTCGGGGCAGATCGGAACGTTCTTTACGACGACCGACTTGGCGCCGATCAATCCTGTAACCGGCGCACCCTATTTCACGCTGCGCAAGGAAGGGTGGGGGACCGGTTGGGGAGTCAACAACGTATTGCGATTCAACACCGTCGGGCCGAATGCTCCGATTTGGATTGCCCGTACCGTTTTGCCAGGCGCCGAAGCGGTAACGGATGACGCCTTCCGCTTGCAGATGCGCGGGGATTCCGCGTAATGAAGACCTATCGTGATGTTGTTCTGGAGGACAACCCGCTCTTCTATTTTGAGTGCAACGAATCAGCGGGCACGTCAGTGTCCGATTCATCGGGTAACGGTCATACGGGACAACTACAGCCGAACTATTCGTTGTCCAAAGCCGGCATGAGCGGCAAGACGGGCAATGCCATCCAGTTCACGGGCGGACGAATTGAGGTTCCCTATTTCTCCGGGATCAAGCCAACAGGAGATTTCACCATTGAGATGATCGCCAGGTGGAGCACCACCCCGCAATTCGGCGGTATGCTGTTCGGGTTGTTTAATTCCGCTTCGCCGTTCACGGGGCCGACTGTATTTGCCGGATATGATCAAGCTACTGGTTCAGATAACCCGAACCTGATTACATTCAGGCAGTCATCTAATGTTGCCGATGCTATCACCATTGGTGGCGTCGGAAATGCTTATAATGATAACGTTTATCGGCACATGGTTTTTATTCGGCGCGTGCTTGCGTTGGAAATCTATTTGGACGGTAATCTTGTCGCGTCGAAGGTTCTTCCCAATATAAAAAACCCCACGGACAATTCCACCCTGTATATTATGGGTCGATCGGGATTGCAGCAACAGCAAGGTTTGCTTGACGAATGCGCTTATTATCAGTCAGCTCTCGACGTCGAACGCATCAAATACCATGCTGCCTATGCTGCAGATAAGCGTATGGTTTCAGGTAACGCCAAACTTGATACTGGCGTGGCGGCAGATGTAGTCGCGGCGCATGACTGGTCTACTCACGCCCTGATTTCCCAGCGTTCGCCGGCGTCAGATGGGTCGTTTCGCATTTATGTTCCGGCTGGCCAAGTAAGCGTGACGACCTATGGTCCAGCAGGATATCAGCCCGTTACGCATGGTCCCGTGGACCCTGTAGCGTTGGATTAGATGCATGTCTGGGTATTCCCCACCCGTTGGCGGCGGCGTTAATGTAACCCTGAGTTCCGGTTACATTCCACCCGTCGGCGGCAGTGTTGTGGTGGTGTTGGGTGCCGGGGTGGTTATTGCCTCCGCGGCCTATGCATCTGTCGTTGCGCGTTTCGCTGCGTCTCGATCGGTGGGCGCTCGGCCACTGGATACGCGGTGGGGAGCGCAACGTGGGCATGACGTTGCACGCCGTGTCGATTGGAATCGTGGCGCGTCCCGAAGTGTGGCAATGACGCTGGACTGGGGGCGACTGAATCTGGCCGATGTACGGCAAAAACAAGCGTGGTCGCGAACCAGTTCACGAAATAATGTCGCCGACATTTTGTGGTTGCGCGTATTCTCGACCGATCATCATCTGAGCGGCGGCTGGGAGAAAACGCATATAATCACGTCTTATGATGTGATTTCGGGCTGGCGCAGGGTGTACGCGCGAGACCACGATGAAATGGCGCCATGGTTGGCAGCCAAGCCACCGGCCTTGTTATATCGACCACCCAACGCTTCCTATACGCCGCCAGGCGGCGATCAGGTGGCGGTCACCTTGTCTGCCGGGTATTCCGCTCCGGTGGTGCCGATCCACGTAGTCATGATCGGGAGCAACGATGATGCACCGGTTGTCGTCCAGCGCTCCGATCCACCGCGTTGGATCATCCGCTGGGGCTTGGTCGCCACCGCCGACAACCGCTACGTGATCCGGTGGGGCCTCGGCGACCAGTACCGCCGGCCAGACCCGCCCCCCATCGACAACCCCTGGACCGGCAGCCCAAATGAGCCGCCGCCCATCCCCATGGCCCGCAGGGTGTACATCATCATGAACGACGTGCAAGTGGTACGGCTGCCCGAGCGCACGCCGATTGATGTGTTGTCGGTCGACCTCAACGCATCGGTCGACAGTTGGGCATGGACGGTGCGGCTGGAGCTGGCCGACCCGTCGCAACTGGCGCTACTCAAGCCCGACGGCAACGGGCCCAAGCTGGTCGAGATCACCATGAACAGCTACGTGTGGACGGCCATCATCGAGGGCAGGGAGCGCAACCGCGTGTTTGCCGATGCCGCGGTGACGGTGACCGGGCGCAGCCAGACGGCACTGCTGTCGGGCGATTACACGGCGTCGCGCAGCAAGTCGTTTGAGGATGCGTATTCCGCGCAGCAGCTGGCCAACCTGGAAATCAGCGAGCGCGCCTTGCCATTCACGATCGACTGGCGCGGCCTCGATTGGGTGGTGCCGGGCGGCGTCTGGTACTACCAGGGCCTGGCTCCCATCGACGTGATCGCGCAGATCGCCGCCTCGCGCGGCGCCGTGCTGCAGTCCGCGCCCGCCGATGCGAGCCTGATCGTGCAGAGCCGCTACCCCGTGAGTCCTTGGGCGTGGGACGCCGGCAGTGCGGATGTCGCGTTGCCGATCGACTGGGTGACCAATGTCAACGCCCAGCAGCAGAGCAAACCGATGTATGACGCGGTGATCATCGCCGGCCAGGCGCAGGGCGTGCTGGCCAAGGTCACTCGGGCCGCCAGCGCCGGCGCCACATTCGCGCCGCAGGTGGTCGATCAGTTGATGGTTACCGCCGACGTGGCCGCCGAGCGGGGCCGCAACATCCTCAGCGATCGCGGAATGCAAGAACAGGTCGACATGGATATCCCGCTGTTCGCGCCCGGCACCGTCACCGCCGGCATGTCCGGCCTCTACCAGCCGCTGCTGCTGGTGGACGTGCAAGACCCCGCCGACCCCTGGCAGGGCCAGACCGTAGGCGTCTCCATCAGCGCCCGCCGCGGCGGCCCCGACAACAAGGCGCTGGAGATCTGGCAGCGCGTTTCCCTCGAGAGGCACCTGACCGATGCTAGTTGACGTCTGGAAACGATTCGAAGGCCTGCTGCCCTCGCAAACCGTCACCATCGCCACGGTGGCGGCGGTCAACACCGATGGCACCAGCTCGCTCACCACGCCGGAAGGCGGCACGCTCCGCGCCATCGGCACCAGCGTCGGCGTGGGCGCGAATGTCTACGTGCAGTTCGGGCGCATCACCGGTCCCGCGCCCACGCTGCCGACCTATGATCTGACCGTGTAGACTGGCCCGGCGCGTGCTGGCAATTACTGTACTGTGAGCAGCTGGAATCGTTCAGTAATTCGGCAAAGCGTTGCCACACATCATTTCGAGGACACGACATGAAGCGATGGATCGTATTGATGGCTGGCCTGTTGTTGGCGTTTGCCGTACAGGCCAGCGACAGCGTGCGTTTCGGCAGCCGCGTGATCACCGTCGGCGACTCCGAGAGCAAGGTGCTGGATGTGGCCGGCGAGCCCGAACGGCGCGTGCAACTCCAGAACCGCTATGGCGCCGCCACTGGCTGCCGACTCGATTACGAGGTGGGGCGCAAGACCGTGCAGATTTTCATCTCGCAGGGCCGCGTGGTGGCGATCGACGAGGTGTACTAAACGTGCGCCTGGAAGACCTGCATGTTGACCAGCGCGTGATGGTGGTGAGCGATACGCTGCATGAAGGTCGGCTCTATCTGCACGAGGTGGACGTACATCGCATCTACCACCCCGACACCGGCGCGGTGAACATCCGCGTCTGCGTGCTCGACGGCAGCGGTCAGTGCTTCGCCGGTTTCCAGCCGGAAGACCTCGACTACCCGTAGTGCCACCCGTCTGATAAATCTGGCACACCCGCCGCCCGATGCTGGGCGGCATGCAGTCATCGCCCGCTCCAGCCCCCGCCACCTCCACGCCGTTCCAGCTCGCCTGGGGCGCGCGCGTCAGCACCGACTTTGCCCGGCATCTGCTGGGCATCTGCAGCGAATTCGGCTGGGGTCGATCGCACGCCAACTGGCTGATGGCCTGCATGGCGTTCGAATCCGGCGAGACGTTCCGCGCTGACGTACGCAACGCCGCCGGCAGCGGCGCAATGGGCCTGATCCAGTTCATGCCGGCCACCGCGCGCGACCTTGGCACCACCACGGAAAGCCTGGCGGCCATGACCGCCGAGTCGCAGCTGATCTATGTGCGGGCGTACTTTCGCCCCTACGCGCGTCGCATCCAGAGCCTGAGCGACATGTACATGGCCATCCTGCTGCCGAAATACATCGGCACCGCGGAGGGCACCGTGCTGTTCTCCGGCACCGGCGCCAGCTACCGGCAAAACGCCGGGCTGGACGCGAACTCCGACGGAAAAATCACAAAGGGCGAAGCCACCGCACGAGTGGCCGCCATGCTGCAGCGTGGGCTGGAACCGGCCAACGCTGCTGCTTACGTGTGGCCGTAGTTCATGGCCACTTTTTCTCACTGACAGGGGCAACCGATCGCGCGCGGACAAGCGTGGAGGGCGTCAAATGACCACCAGCACCTTCGGGGCCACGATGGACGATCCAAACATTCACGGCGGACTGGGCGGCTTGATCGGGATCGCCAGCGCCGCCGTGGTCGGCGCCATCCTGTGGCTGCGCAAGTTCCTGTCGAAAGACGCCACCGACCGTTCTGCCGATGCGGCCTATCGCGCGCTGATCGAGGATCTGCGCCAGCAGGTCGAACTGGAGCGAGCGCGGGCCAAGGAGCTTAGCGACTCGCGCGACGCCGCCATCCAGCAAATCAGCGGCCTGCGCCAGCAGGTGTCCGACTTGAGCGACCAGGTCGCCACGCTGCAGCGGCAGCTCGCCGCGCTGCAGCCCGCCGCCACGCCGCCATGACCCGGGGGCAAAAAGTGGCGGACTGGTACCGCGGCCATGCGCCCTGGCTCGCGGTGATCACGCTGGCCGCCGCCGCCTTCGGTTACGGCTACTGCCTGGCCACGGTGCAGGCGCGCGCCGACCATGCGGCCGAGGAAACGAAGACCGCGGAGGCCTATCGGTCCGCTCTCGATGCGAAAGACCAGCTCATCAGCCGCCTGGCCGGGTCCGCCGTGAAAGCCTCTGACCAGGCTGCCGATGCGGCCAGCACCGCCGCCAAGGCGGCAGATACGGCCGCCAAGGCGGTCGACACCGCCACGCGCACGCCGGCGAAGAAGCCATGACCCGCCGCGACGACCTGGACCCCGCGCGCGGCATGGCCTGGGGCAGCCTGCTCGGCATCGCGCTGTGGGTCGTCGTGGCCGCCATCGTCGGGGCGATCTACCGATGACCACGCTCCTGCGCTACTGGCGCCCCACTCTGGCCGCCGTGGTGGCGCTGCTGCTGGCCGGCTGGGGCTACACCAGCCTGCGCGCGTACGGCGCCCGCAAGTTCGAAGCCGGTCGCCAACAGGTCCTGGCCGCCGATGCGCTGGCGGCCGCCGCCGCTCGGGCCCAGGCCGACCAGCGCGCCGCCGATGCAGCCACGGCCAGCGCGTCCCTGCACAGCGCCCTCGACATCGCGCTGCCCAAGATCGAGGTCAATACCCATGACGCCGCCGAAAAAGTTCGCACCATCTATCTGGCGCAGCCTGCTGATCGCAGCACTTGCGTTCGCCCTGCCGGCGTGCAAACAGCACTCGACGCGGCCCTGCGCGCCGCCAACGCCGCCGCCGACCGTCGGCTGTGACCAGACCCCGCCGCCGGCCCACCTGCCGCCGCTGCCGCCCCTGACCACGCCACCCGCGCAGATGCTGGCCGCCATGGATCAATGGGCACTGGCCGCGCTGGGGATCTACACTCGCGAGGTCACCATCCGCCGCGGCGAACATGCATGCATGCGCGAGCTGCGCAGCAAGGGTGTGATTCGGTAGCGCGTGGCAAAGATGAGCGGCAACATCCGGAAACCGTTGGCACGCAAGGGCGTTCGAGGCCTGCAAATCCGCGTACGCCGGTTCGATTCCGACCTAGGCCTCCATTGCATCGCGGCTGCCACGGCAGCCCGACAAAAAGCCCGCCAATGGCGGGCTTTTTGCTGTCTGGCGGTGGCTGGTGCCCGGG